>Ga0126337_10001748_pt1 | contig 13388 bp, 6 predicted proteins | sample DipCmetagenome_FD_92527 | JGI IMG/M metagenome (GOLD analysis project Ga0126337, IMG submission 92527) | Coral microbial communities from La Bocana,Puerto Morelos, Mexico - Diploria C A metagenome | ecosystem: Host-associated > Invertebrates > Cnidaria > Coral | place: La Bocana,Puerto Morelos... | reverse complement strand
TTTACTCCTTAGTTTTTGTTTCGACTGAGAAGATATATCAAACACTCGAGACCGTGTTTCATCGGCTATCTAAACACCTCGAATTTCGTCAAAAATACTCCGCTTCGCGTCGTATTTTCAACTCTCTTCTCGGTGTTTGGATATCCCGATGAAACACTGTCACTCGTGTTTAATATATTACATCAAACACGAGTGACAGTGTTTCATCAGGATATCCAAACACCGAGAAAAGGGTTGAAAATGCGACGCACAGCGAAGTATTTTTGACGACATTTGATGTTTGGATAGCCGATGAAACACTATCTCAACTGTTTGATATATCTTCTCAATCGAAGCAAAAACTAAGGAGTAAACGGATCGTAATAATCTATGCTAATTAAGACCGGGTGTCCAAACCTCCTTCACGGTTGTGAGTTTTTAACTTGATGAATTTTTAATAAGGTTAGGAATGCTGAATAACACATGCATGTACAAGTCAGCCGAACCCTGCGACTATCACTTTAAAGTGCTAGTGGGATTCTTCATAATTTATGTTCTATTTTTCAATGTTTGTTTAATTATTTATTTTTTTGTTTTGTTTTGCTTTCTAAACTTGCGTCATTCTCTTGACAGCTTGTCCTGAGGGTACCTATGGATTTAGGTGCCAGGAGAAATGTGTTTGCCAGAATAATTCAACCTGTGATTATGCGTTTGGTTATTGTGATTGTTTACCTGGATTCCAAGGAACGTTTTGTGAAGAAGGTATATTTAATATTTAGTTAGCCTTGTAGGTGCGACGGTGCATATTAGGCCTGGGTTGAATACTGGAAGAAATAATTTTAACCTTGAGCGGGAGCAACAAAGGGGACGTTCATTTTAATTATCCAATTTTTATGGTTTGTTAAAGCGTTTGATCATTTCTATGAGCTGGTCACATTGTGTGATCGCCATACTACAAGGGGCAGCATCTATGAGAAAGCAACGTTAACAAACTTGATTTTTCTTTGTCTTGGGTGGCTACAGTGCGAAGTTTGCCATCCAGAATTGTTGTACCCAGTGATAAGTAACAATAGAACCATGAAAACATTCAGTTGCACGCTTGTCTGAGACCTGTCACTTTTTCACTGATACAAGAGATTTTTTGTATAGTTAGAGTGTGTTTTACTGGCGGACTACCATTGTTTAAACGGCAAAAAGAGTATCGCTGCTTAAAATATTTTCCTCATTAGCTTTAGCGCTGCAGTTTCTGATCGAACTAACAAGATGTCAACCCTGAATGTTGAAAGGGCGTGGTCGCTAAGTGGGTGGTGCCTGGTCTCAATAGTACTTATCGATTGGCCTGGGTTCTAGCTCTAGCTTGGGTTGTTGTGTTGTGTTTTTGAGCTAGACACTTCACTCATACGTTGCCTCTCTCCAGCCAGGAGTGTGAATGGGTATTAGCCAATTGTTGGGCAACCTGACGGAATGCACTGAATAACCTTTGATGGACTAACATTCCATCCAGGGAGAGGTGGCAATACTGCTTGCCGCTTCAAGCTACAGAAACAAGAGTTAACAGCCGAGAGGTTATGAGCCAGATACGCTTAAGAGGCTTTCTATGAACTGTCCCAAGGGACCTGAGATTGATATATTAATCTGTATTTAATACTTTTTGTGTGACGCAAGTTTTAAAACTCCAAATTTTACAAGGAATGTATTGGCGCCTCATTAGCCTTTCTGCTGCTCAGAAATTTTCAGTTTTTAAAAGCATAATACACAAAAGAACTAAAGTTTTCACCCATTACTAAGTTTCATAGGCTTTTTAATTGACTGAAGTCAATTCGTAAGTGGCATGATGCTTCTCTACGCGCGAGACAAAATACAAACAATGAAATCACCAAAGAATCCCGTTACATGGCCTGTCGCGAGTTGTAATTCAAATAACAGCCGGTCATAACAACTATATCGTGATTTTCATTTTAGTTGTCACCCAGCTCAGCACCGTTGTTCCCAGTGCCGATAATAAAAACTCGTCCAAATCAGGTCGTTCGTCAAGAACTGGTTCCAGTTCAGTTGTGACTCCAGTGGTGGTTGCTGTGGCGGTCACCATGGCAGCTCTCATCCTTATCATTGTGTTGGTTTACTTAAGAAAGAAGCATATCTTGATAACCAGGACAGCAAAAGGGTGAGATAAAGATTTTAGTGACTTGTATTGAGCTTATCCTTTTACCCAAAAGAAGATTGGTGTCCGCTTTGAGAACATTTTCCCATGGGGAGGGGGGGTAGTTTCCTTTGTCATTCTCTCTTCGTATAAAATATATTTTTTTCCATTTCAAGCATTTACGACACTTCTGTTCACGTAGTTTCTTTCCAGTAACGTAATTTGTGGGAGTTCTTTCTCGTAGACCGAAACCAAGTTTCGTTTTGCGTACTCAAAACGTAACGAAGCATTCCCGGCACTTGGCAAAGTTGGCAATACTATAGCCATTCCCACCTGCTATAAGCTGTTTTCCACTCGTTATACGGAGGTCTATTGTTTGACGCGGTAGAGTTGTATCGGAAGGTCCTTACATTAGGTCGATTTTAAGCAAGCACGTGTCTCTCTCCACCTGCAGATTGTTTGGAAAACCCTTTGCAGATATCAAATCTTAAGTTTTACCTTCGAAATTCCACGGGGTATCCTTCGCGGCGTACGTTCACATTTTTTATTTGCTTTCTTTTTTTCTGAGCCTTTCCTCTTGAGCTTAAGCCAGATAAAATGAGACATTCCCTCTCAGGATAATGTTCTCCTGAAAAATTCTGGGAACTGAAACGGCCATTTACACGTAACTGTTGTTGTCAAGAATTGAGTTCATTGGGCCTATTTTTATTTTCCCTTGTCGCTGAAACGTATTCATCGCCGATTGATTCTTTCTCTTGTATTCAGCCTATCAGTGAGAAGACTTGTGAAATCGCCGAAGAGAGGAAGTAAGTATTTGTCTCGTTTGTGTGTGGTTTATGCGCGACTCTATCTCGTCTGCAAAATGATTGTTAATAAAGTAGTTTGCTGCGGTAAGTCTTTCTCTCGAACAGATTCTTTGGTGTAAAAAGTAGTCATGAGCTACATTGCTTATATTTTCTTTTCCAGAAAAAGAATTTGATGATGTTAGTGACGACGATGACGGTGATCATGTGACAGGGGATGTGTCGGTAAACCCTATATATGGGCATTCGTCAGACCCAGATTCCATTCCTCTGGATTGGATCCAGTCCCCCGGAGACAGACCTAAGTCAATGACAATGAAATCTATCAATAATCCAAATTACGAGAGCACGTTAACGATTGGTGCACAGCGTGAAAAAGCAGCCAGTAATCCAATATACCAGACAGCAAACGACTTCGAGCAAGAAAATCCATTATACGAGACCGGTGCTGGTCAATCCAAGAGGGTCTCCGAAAGGGGGATTGCTAATGTCGATGTAAACCCACTTTATGAACCAGGCCCTGCTAGAAGTGTCAGCGAGGGATCTGGGAAGTTGGCTGATTTTAATCCTCTGTACCAGTCTGCTGTTTCGTATCGCAGTCAGAGTGATTTCAATCCCTTGTACGAGGGTGCGTCTGATGTGCGTCCGCTGTACGAATCAGCAGAGGAGCAGAGTCGCGACGAAAAACGTGGTACAGTGCGACGGAGGGGAGATTCGCGATCGAAAAATGAAGATGAAGTACCCATTATAGATGGAGATTCCTCTGATTGCCACAGAAGTGATGATGTCGATGGGCTTGGCGTGAGTAACAGGGGTGCTGATATAACGTTTAATGAACTGTACGAAAGCTTTGGACAGACTGACACCTCCCGCCAGGAAAATGACCCTGAGGCCCCGCCTGTACCTCCAAGAGTGCATGTGAAGCGATCCTGACGAGTCAGGTAGATAGGTAGGGAGAGTAGTCAGGTAAACTAGAGGAGGAGGGACTGAGAGAGAGATCATGGACACAAGGACTAGAGAGCGTAAAAATCTTCTATTAATAAGGTAGGCTTGGTTTGATGTTTAGCACTAGTTCAGTTCGAGGCTGGCTGTGGTGTAAAAAGAGTTATAAGCGCACTCAGTAATCAGTCTTTTGAAATATTTAGCCGGACGCTTTCAATTCGGTCGTTCTTTGTCTTTCTTCTCGATCTTCTCTTTTTAGTTTATCGGTGTGTTACATAGTTTTGAGGTTTTTATCCCATGTAAAGGTCCTTCATGAAATAGTATATATGAAATTTATATCTTTTTACTACGGAATAAACAATTAGAAGAAAGGCCATAGTAGTTAAATATCCAACTTAATTAGATGAGACAAAGCCTGCGGATTCCACGTTATGACTAGCTCTCTGTTGAATCGATAGCTCAGTTGGTCAGATCGCTGCACCGGTAGCCTGCGTAGCCGGCGGGAGTGAGTACCCGCGCGAACTTCGGTCCCGAACGCGAGTGCAAAAAGCCGCTCAGGTCGCGAGAAGAATGGGGAGGAGTCTAGTTGAATTCCCGGAATTTTACTCGCGGCTTCGCCGCTCGCGAAAATTGCCTCGCGGGCGAAGCCTGCGAGGGAATAGCGGCTTCGCCGCAAAAGGTTTCGTGCGCGCACCCACTCCCGCCAGCTACGCAGGCTACTGCACCGGTATCACAGGGTCATGGATTCCAATCCCAAGTCGGAATTTTTTTCAGGTTTTATGACAACTTCTTTAAGTTGCGTATTTAACTCTGTTGGTCTTTCTTCTAATTAAATAAAGGTCCTTCGTTATCAAACGACCAATCCTTCATCGTAATGATAGACTATCATCAGAAATGGCAATAATGCAGAATTGAAATACTTTTGTTTCTAGAGGGAAAAGTACCTAGCAATTCTACAAAGCCGAATTTCTCTAGATAGAATTATTGACACAAGTGGTTTCAATTATTTGAATTATGATTGAATTTTATACCAGCATTTGTGTAACGATCGAATATTATTATATGTTATTATAATATATTTTCACCTTATATTTTTTTAAAAAATATATTTAAAGACAATGTATGGATACTAACTAAATTGTACTCACGAGGGTTGCTATACAGTGCTGATCACAGCAATCAAACAACTTTCTTGTAATGGAATCGTGTCGAGGAAGTCACGAAGTATATTCAATTGTATTCCGGGCTGGTCCTGATTAAACTAATGCATGCCTTTTTTATGTGGAGAGGAAATAAATTTTAATTTTAAATTGGTTAACTTTTTAGGGTTGGGGGATGGTAGGTGCAGACACGTTCAGAGAACAGGAAAATACTCAACAAAGCCTTGTTCAAAGTAGCGACTCAAGCGCAAGCGTGATTGTTCTTGCTTTGTACTGTGCGGAAACGCAACGCAGCATAAGAATAAGGGAACTTTTATCTGAAGTAAAAAGTGACAGGAAACTGCAGCTAGTGGAGCTCTTCTGCTTGCGTTCGTGTCGCTACTGAAAATGACCAGGTTAATTGTGGCTGTGATGACCATAAATATTGCCATGTCCGGCTGATTAACGGTTTACCTTGGAACAGAAAACAAGTAACTGTAGCCGCGATAATTGCTGTTGGTGGCGTACGCGAAAACATTTTCCTAGGCATTGCTCGCATCAGTAATAAGTACTCTGAATTATGAGAATTGTTGATACTATCTTTAAATACTCGGTGGAAACATTGTACTTCATGTCCGCAATGATAGGGGAAAGTGCAATAATGAGGGTGGGGTTTTTGATGCCTAACTTTGGAACGCAAAGTACATATTAATTTGAAAACAACCTTTACTTCAAGACCGTTTGTTTCATACCAAGTTTGACAAGTTTTTTTCTGAATCATGATTTGACTTTTCATGAGTTGATGGACTTTTCTAATGATTCGAGGATTAAAAAGAATCTTTAACCAGACGATTTCATCACGTTTAGAATCTTTTTTCCACTGTAGCGAAAATTGCGTGAAGAAAATTACGGTTTTCTTTGTGAACTCGAGCTGCCGTTTTACTGTCAACAACGTGGAAATTTCCGGACAGTTTCCGATTGTTATTAACCAATAAAATAATAACACGAGTTCAGCCCACGTCGCGTCACTTGGGAAGCTCCACCAAAAAAACGCAGGCGTGGTATTTTCTCGGAGACAACGCGATTCCGACCAAAACAACAAGCACATGCAATCTTGCAGGTCTTCTCATCAATTTTGATGACTCAAAATGTTCAAAAACTGCGCGTGCCGGATCTAATGAAGCAGAACCTTAAGAAAAAAGAACTTCCTGTGCCTTGTACAATCCGGCGCTCTGCACAGTCGGCATAAACGCTCATTCTAGCACACAACCGTGCCTTCTGTGTCAAGTTTTTCAAGATCTCTTGACCTTTCCTAAAAAGGAAAAATAGCCAGATTCGGTGGTCGCTGTCTGGTTTGCGTTTTCTTTTTCAGCGTCAGAATTCCGTATAACTTATAATGACTAATGCCGACAGTAAGCGTCAAGCTATCTCTCCACAATAGCATTCATTGAATTCTTGGTATGCGGTTGAAAACCCTTTGGGACAGGGTTTTATAATGTTGGTAATTGCGTCTTTTCTAAGATGAATGAATGAGACCGCCACAAGCCAAACTTGACGCGCTCTCCCCAACTGTCTTCTCGTTTAGTCAAGAAAATAAAATTTGACATTGCTCAGTTTTGAAATGAGCCCATCCAAACTCCTGAAACATTAAATCTCTTTTATATATTTTGTAAACTGTAATCTTGGTTAACATTGAGTCAGGTACATATTGATTTCAATTTGCTGTGTTTTTTTTTCTTGACAACAGCTACAACAGTAACTTTGTTTTGGCGCACAATCAGCGACGCTTTGAGTTGTTTTGTTGAGAGAAAGAGAACGTTTATGTGAAGTATAATCCCAGGAGACCGTCGGCTTACTGCCTTGTGCTTTGGGGATTGTGCAAAGGAGTCACTGCGCTCTTCCATCCGGACGGACGGACGGTAGTCACTTTTGATCAAGCTAAGACAATTAATCACATTGGTGATCATTGGTATTTACAAATTTTTGACTTCTAAGAAAACTAATTGCTCAGCTAATATACCCGACGAAAATTAGTGGTGTTCAAAAAAGCACAACTGATCGTCATGTGAGTGCGGGTTTCCTCTGCGTATCAAAAATTAAATTGGCAGTTGTCGGTGCTGTGTAATTTTAATGACAAAACATCATTGGATAAGGCACAATGTTAATTATTGGGTCTAATACTATTGGCTGCTAACACCTTGTTCTGTCAAAGTTCATTTAGACGGAGCACGCACGCATGCGTCTTAGTTGTCAATCCATGTGCTGCGCGATTAATAACCAAGGTTATAATGTTTACTACTGTATTGTAGTGATCGCGGACGGGTTATGAGCTGCTAGAACGCTGTGGAACTCGGAGCAAGGAGATCACGACTCAGATTATCTGCTATCACCATGCAGACTTCTAGTGAAGTCATCATGGACAGATCGAAGCCTGTTGGCGGTGAGCTAGTCGTGAGCACTTCAACCTCTGTTGACTTAACCCCGGGAGGACATAGCGAGCTTCTTCAATCCGCTGCGATCTCGTTGTCTTTGAAGTCCTCTCCCTCCCCAAGTCCGGTAGACTGCGACCTGGAAGAGGTAGATAATCCCAATGCCGGCCTTGAGCAAGCTTTGCAGTCCTTCGTGAGGTAAGTACGTCGATCAAGTTTAGGTTTATTATTGATCAATTAACTTAGTCGGGTTCAGCTGGAAATGTAGCAGCGTGCAGGATGGTAAGGTGTCGCGTGCAGCTGTGTTAATTTACAATCACGCCAATAAATGTTGTTCTTTTTTAATCTCGGGTAAAAGCGCGTTTTTAAAATTGATTACGTGTTGGATTTGGAGTCCTCCAGGTTTGTGGTTGATATAGGCAGGTCTAAACGTCACCGCATTTCGACTTATTGACTTGTGCATAATTTCAATGATCGTTAGGTGTAAACTAGATTAGCTGATGGAAGTGTTTAATTTTAGTTTGTTTTTGTCGAGGAATTGTCGATTTACCGAAGCCATGTGGGTTTCTGCTCTGGGCAGATGTGACGCAGGAATGCGGGAAGTCGTTTCACTGTTTTTTCCGTTTTGCACGTGGCTTTAAAAAATATTTCATTCATTCGCGAACTTCGCACGATTTAGGAATTTCTGTGCAAATACGTGGCCGTCAAGCGGTGATAGAAATGAGATAACCAGGCACAAATTGTTGCCGTTCAAACGGAATCTTTATGTGTTTACAAGACTGTTGTAATTGTCAGCAAAGTATAAAGTGCACAGCTAAATCGTTTGGCATAAGCGCGAGTTTCTGTTTTGTAAACATAGCAAGCGTTTATTTCACGGTGAAATATTATGTAGTTTCCCTAACCTCTAAAATATTGAGGTAGTAAATGCGTTTATACGTACAGCCTTGAAATCTTTTGAGGTCTTCATTGATTTCTTTTTGGGTTAAAATGCTGTTTCGTCAAATGAATGGGATGCAAATGATTTTCCGGCAACAGTTTTGTGACTGCATGATTTTAAATTTGTTCAGTGAGGCGTGAGAGGTGACTGGTGGTCAAGCGAAACGTTTTATTTATCATTTGCGGGTAGCATTTGTCTACAACATTTGATCAGCGACCTTATACGTTATCTATCGAGATCATGCCTTCCTCGTCAATACTTAACGTCCTTTAAGGTGTGATGAGTTTTCTTTAGATTAGTTTGTCAGACGAATGTTCACCCTGCGTTACTTCCTTTATGCAAGGTCCACAGCGGGTCGAGTTTCGGCGACCCCTGCAAAGCGCAATTCCATTGGATAACAGGAGTAATTTCAGTGTACCAAACGATATAACTCGATGATTCCATTCCATGGCAATACCTCGCAAAAGAAAAACTTTGCAATAACTTCTCATTTTAACCTTGTGAAAATTTCGTGATGGGCGAGGTAGTGAATGAAATCGAGTTATGTAAAACAAACACGCTGTCATATAGTCGGCATCGTAGTTGTATTTCACATGCGATCGAATTCAATGAAACACGTGTAGATTAGAATTGCGATCGCGATTAGGATGGCTAAAAGTCAGGTGCTTTTGGTCAAATATCACGGTATAATAGCTTTTCATGCGAGTAATTACTTCAAAATACATTTTCATTTGGGGCGGGATTTTCACGAACTGAGTACCAAATGTGACAAAAAAGGTAAGAAATGGTGAACAGGTACAAATAAAATGCGCCTCTATTCAGCGCCGTTTTTTTCGGAGGTGTTTTTAGAAAGATAATAATTAAACCATAGCCTTATATGTTGCTCCAAAAATGTTACGCGTGTAATTTTCGCGGGAAAAAATTAAATAGCACGCCGCTCTCTATTATTTTTTGTTGTCGCTTGAAACAAAAGTTTTGCATTTTGTGAGGCGTGTGACGAGCAAATCAAGAATTGATTTTTTTAGAACAAAGATTAAAAGGAAAGAATTCCTTTGAGATAACACGATCTTACTTCAGTGTTAGACTTCAAACGTCGATGTCCGAAATTGACAACGTTGTTAATTCATGTTCGGAATAAAACGGCGAAAGGTCTTACTGCAAATATAAAGACAATATGTAGGCGCGTTGTGAAATAGCGCCATGTCTGCTGGCTTTGTTTCGCCATGTGTTCGTTGTGTTTAACAATCCATTGGGTCGTGGGAACAGGCTCCGCATTGTTCATCCTGAAATATTTAGCTATAGGTGTACTGTCTGTTAGTGCGACATGTTGACCATAATATGCCATTTGGAGACTTTTCTTTCACTTAAAAGAAAATGTAAAAATACATTTACCAGCTGGCCGCATTTTGTTAAAAAAACTGACTCACTTGCATTTGGTTGAAGATCAATTGTGATAGGGGTTTTATTGACACTTCAAGTTCTTCAAAATTGTTCAAAGTCTGTGCACATTGACAAAGTAGTTAAGAAACTGCCATAAATTTTTCGTATTTGAAATGAAGTTTTATCTTAAGTTTGATTAAATTCCAAGTTTTGTTGAATGAAAAACGCCATCATTTATCATAATTAGTGAGCAGTAATGAGGTGCAATGAATATATGACTAAAAGTAAATAGTTAATTGTGATTCTCCATTTTGAAATATTCAGGTTTCAAATTGTAGAAAGAACGGTTTATCAGTTTCAGCCTTTTACTATCTTGTGTATCACACACAAAAAAAAAATCAGACTTTTCGAATCCTAAACATAATTCCTTTATTATAAACCACTTGTAAAAAATTTTGTTAAAAAGGTGAAATTAGCATTTGACAGAATCTGCTCACTATAAATCACTTTTTAAAAATGTTTACTTAAAAAGTTTAGTTAGAAGCATTTTCTTTTCATTGGGGACATTTCAATTCCAATGTGCATGAAACCTGTCAATTGTTGACTCTTTTTCTTGAAAATATGATTGCAGTTTGAAGCATAATGTTATCACTTTATCTTAAAAGAAAGGGCGTAAAGGAGATCGTATAAGTGGGATTCTAAAGAACAAGGATCAGCTATTAATAGTATTCATGTGTTATCTTAAATCAACATCAGAGCCAGGTGTTATATATTCTAACTTCATTAGATATTGTAGTTCACCTGTCTATACAAAATCCACTTTTGTTGTTTAAGTGGAAAGTGTTGTGAAAGCTTTTTTTTGCTGTCAAATTTGATCAACCTTGACAAGGTAAAGACAAGTAACTTCCATCACAACACTCTTGAGTTTTTGTAACAAAAAGTTAAATCACGTTTTTGAACCGGAAAATAGCCTTGAGACGCTGTTGCTCATTTTGCTAATGATAACACATAATAAGAGCTTTTTTGACTTAAGGAAAGTATTGGTACATCTTACATTAAATATGACAGAATTTGAAATGTCTTTGCTTTCTCAAACACATATTAACTAAAGACAACTCTATTGTGCAACAGTCCACTCTTTTGTGCTCACTGAGATTAATCTATTGGATGTTTCTTCTAAATTTAATTAAAATCTTTTGTTGTTTCTCATGTGGGAGGTATCTGGGCATAACAGTTTAATGGACTTCGGTCTTGTTACAATGTGGAGGCTTCTGTAAAGCTGTATTACAAAACCAATAAACTATGAAAAAAGAACTATTTAATTAGTGTGTTTTGCATCCTGAAGGGACTATTGATTCATTTTTCTTTTTCTTTCTTTTCAGTAAAGAAATTCAAGAGAGGATTCAAAAGATATTGGTAATTTTCTTTTTGATCTATTTTATCCACACTTATGGCATGTTTGTAAAATAAAAGAATAATAATCAACCTGCAGAAGTATATTTTTGGAGTGGTTGATAATTGTGTTTATCTGACTGATTCTTGCCTGTTTTGTCTAAAGAATGAAGAATTTTTTTGGTAACTTAAATTTCCAAGGATATGGTAGAGCTCGATACTGTTTTGAGTTTTTGGTTCTGCAATTAACTTAAGCTTCATGTAGTTCAATTTTGTAATGATTAAAAAAGATTCACTTGTTTTGAATAACTGATGGATGGACAACAAAACAGACTAATCCCAACCTGACGTACTCTTGTGTTGGAGGTAGTCTGTACTTTATTCCTCTTCATAACCAATTTTGTAAAATTCTCCTAAAAAAATTCTCTTAATTCTTTGTTTTAGTAATTTGCTCTATCGATGAGCTACTACTTGTTTTTTTCTGCATTGATACTTGTTGCACAGTAGACTTTAAAACTATGTTCTCTAGAATTGTGTAAATTGTAAAAAATCTTTTAGGAACCATGGACATTTTTGATAAAATTGTCTTTATAGGAAGAGGTACAACAGTTGTCTGATACAGAGAAATTATTGCTTTACCTGCGATTACCAGGAGAGACAGCCTCAGATTCTAAAGATGACTTTGACAAGTAAGTACCACTGGCACTTTTTGCAAACTAAAATCTGCCTGTTCTGATCATATGCAAGCTTGCCCTTTGCATACCATGACTGCAGAACAAATGACAGACACAGCAAAGTTTCCTACACGAAAAGCTAAGGGGAATAGCCCCTGTGCCTCTTTCCTAAATCCAACCCTGCACCCCAATTACAAATAAGGTATACATCTGGGTGTTCTGTGCATGTACATGTAGATGCTAGCTTTGTTGCAAAAAAAGAGTGGAAAAGAATCCTAAAAACGTAAAAAAATAACTTTTATTCACCCTAGGCCGTGTTTTAGCACAAGGGCTAATGGACCGAGCAAATAACTGAGACAGATATATTAATTCAAATTGAATATAACATTGTTAAGAATATCAGTGGCCCAAGCCAATTACCATGAAACAAATCCAGGTAGTGATCAGAACGATACTCAAACCCGGGACTGCTGGAGTGTGAGTCAAACATGCTGACCGCTCGGCCACGCTACCTCTACTTGACAGTAATAGTTATTATGGTATAACATTTTTGGAGAGATATAACAAACTTATAATGAATCTGCATGTACCAGTAGGTGTTCCTAGCAAGAAGTCTGATTCTATACAAATCAGATTGGACATGTTGTCCAGAGAGCAGTGTTCAAGATTCTCTTTCTAGTACATGTACTGTTAGCAACTGCCTTCACTATAAGCTCTTACAACTACTTTGCCCAGGGTATTGTAGTTATTGGTCAAGTCTTACTCTAGGGTTCAATACATATTCTAGAATTTTAAAATACGGCTTGCATAACAACATTTGTTTCTCTTTAGCAATCAAGCCCTTCCCATTTCCACAACAAGGGCAGAGCAAACCCAAGCTTTCCACTGGTGAGTTATTTAATGTATCATTTATTTCTTTGAATTGGTGGTCTTAGTCAATTTTGGTGTCACTCCTGTCAAAGAGATCAAAATCAACATCAGCAGTTCAAACATTCAGTATCAATCCATTATTGATACTAAAGGAGAGGTTCTGTAGTCTCATGGAAGGCGTGGCAGTCTTAGTGTGCTCGACTCTGGAGCGAACACTCCAGGTTTGAACCCTGGCTAGGGACATTATATTGTGTTTTTGAGCAAGACACCTTACTCTCACGGTGCCTCTCTCCGCCTAGGTGTATAGATGGGTACTGGCAAATTTACTGTTGGGTGCAACCTTGTGGTGGACTAACATCTCATCCAGGGGGAAGAAAAAGTACTCCTAGTCGCTTCATGGTACTTAAACTGGGATAAGCTCCGGCCTGATGAGCCACTTGGCTCACATGCAGACTTTACTTTTACCTTTGCCAATATTGAAAATAAGTTCCATAATCTTATGCAAAGGCCTCACTGGGTGGTTATTACTCTACCTATCTCAACTGCGATCTACAAGCTCATACCTCAATTGGTATTTGTCGGAAGAAAATCAACCAACTGAAATGTAACAGATTGTTGGGCCTGGAGATGATGTCAAACAACTGAATGTTTGTGGAACTTTTTTCTAGGATTCGCTGTCATTTGGAGGAGTGTGACAACAACT
>Ga0126337_10001747_pt1 | contig 13391 bp, 13 predicted proteins | sample DipCmetagenome_FD_92527 | JGI IMG/M metagenome (GOLD analysis project Ga0126337, IMG submission 92527) | Coral microbial communities from La Bocana,Puerto Morelos, Mexico - Diploria C A metagenome | ecosystem: Host-associated > Invertebrates > Cnidaria > Coral | place: La Bocana,Puerto Morelos... | reverse complement strand
ATTGGCGAAAAACAAAATTCGCTTTGACTTGTAGCTTTCGAAAGGTGATTCGGGTGCTCGCATTTAGTGGTCGTGAAAAATTAGACAATTCATTTTATTTCAAAATTCTTGGTATAGTTTGATGGCCAGCTCTATAAGCTTTAATTTGATATAGGGGTTTAGGTATCTCCAGTTTAAACCGGACGCGCTACATCGCTTGCACGCAAGACACCCCTGAAGGTATACGGTAACCTTAAGAGGATAAATTCCTGTCCAGGAGTTATGTTTAGTGAATTTAGCTGAGTAGTCTATAGAAGAGGATAAATTCCTGTCTGTGATTGAATTTCAATATAGTGCATTACTTAGAGAAGTAGTAAGTGTTTGTAAGAGTAGCTATAGAGGTTAGCAACTCATGAACTCATGTCAGAACCCAGCGGAGATGTATTATTTGATTTGGAGAAAAAAGAGATTAGGGCACTAGTGAGGCACTTACAACTAGAAGCAAGTAACATGCCGATTGTAATCGTACTTCAAATGATAGTGTTGCACTTACAGGTAGTAGATATAGACGTTTTCGGAATGTGAGAGTTAGATATGATGATTTAAGAAATAACAAAAGGGAGGATAAGAAGTCAAAGGCTGAAAGAAAAGGAACAACAGGAAAGACTGGAAAAGGAAAGAAAAGAAAGACTGGAAGAAAAGGAATGGCAAGAAGACAGTGTTGTTAAATAAATAAGTTGAGTTTGTAGAAGAGAGTTTCCTGGTACTGTATCTACTCGTGTATAAGTCGAACTCGTGTGTAAGTTGACCCCCCATTTTCAAGGTCAAAAATCAGATTTTTCATCATTTCTGGTTAAAGAAGTAAAATTCCGACCATTAGAAACTTCCCAAAAAGTTAATCTTTTCTTCCTACGAATGTATGGAAAACACAGTTAATTTAAAAAAGCAGAACAAAATGTAATCATGTGCAGGGAAGTTTATTAGCTAGGACTTAATATCATCACAATTTAAGCACACACAAGCCCCTCAATTAATGACAGAAGCACTATATATTTGGAAGTAAATCATTGCATTTAGCTAACCTTAAGCTCAATGTTGAGTTTGAAAGGAGATTTAGAAGACCAAAGAAACGCCGAAGAGCTTTGAAGGATCGCTCGATGAAAACACCACCATCTTGGAAAACTTGGTAACCAAACTAGGAATTTGAGGAGTACTGGGAACAAAGATAACTCCACGTGCTTTGCGAAGTTTGCGAAACTGTCATCGCTGTTGCCAAACAAGTTCTGCCACTGATGTTAGGTGGTCTGCATACACTCCTTCTCCTTCATCTTCCTCCTCATCATCAACTGGAGTGGTAGGTACATCTTCGGTTTCCTCCCAGAGAATTTCGTCCTCTGTGCCATCCATCAAATTAGAAATGCCGCACTTCTTGAAGGATCTCGGCCGGAAGACTCTTCAGGCCTTCAATCATCCAGTTCAATCATCCAGTTGTTCCATCGCTCACGGAGACGATCTTTAAAAGGCTTGTTTAAGGAAACGTCTAGCAGTTGAAGAATGCTGGTTAAACCGCCTGGGATTACAGCGATGTTAGTGTTTGTTTGCCATACTGCTCACTTTACTGAGTTGACAAGATGAGCTTGGAAGGAGTCCCAAACAAGGAGAAATTTTCTTTCTCAGAAGACCACTGGGTCGTGACCGCCACACTTTCTCTACCCACAGCTTCATTCCAGCTTCATCCATCCACCCTTTTGGACGACAATGTACGAGGATTCCGGGTGGAAACTTCGCTTTTGGCAAGGTCTTTCGTTTGAAGATCAGCATGGGCTTCAGCTTCATTCCGTCTGCCAGGCACGCAAGTACAACAGTGAACCGCGATTTCTCGTGACCAGTTGTGTTGACCAACACAGTTTTTGCACCTTTCGCATTTACAGTTCTGGCTGATGGCATGTCAAACCAGACAGGGGTTTCATCCATGTTCCCGATGTGAACAAGTTGGTAATTTTCCTTCCTTCTTCTCTTGATCATGAAGCTGTGGAAGTTTGTGATCTTCTGGTCAAGATCTTCTGGAAGCTTTTGGGCAATCTTCGTCTTTCGTCGAAGAGCAAGGTTCTTCCGTCGAAGGAACTTCGTGCTCCAGCAGTTGGAAGCCAGGAATCCGGTTATTTGCAATTCAGCAGCCATTGCCTTCGCCTTGATGATTATCATGTTGCGAGTGACGATGTAGCCACTTTGCTTTGCTCTTCAATCCAAAGGAGAAGCTTTAGGCATGCACTTTAGTTTCTCAATTTGCTTTTGCCAGTCACGAACCAACTTTTCGTTGATGCAGAATTCACGGCCTGCTGCACAGTTGTTTGACTCCTGTGTGAACTTGACGACTTGCAACTTAAACTTGGCAGAATATTTCATACGTTTTGAAGACATCTTTGTGAACTCGTAAACAGGTGAGAAGTAACATGGTTGAGACCTTGTTAAGAATGAAACCTAAATCACTTACAACAAGGGTTTGTTTCATTGTTAACCTGTAGTTGCAATGTAATTGGTCCATTTCTTGTTACTAACAACAAGACCATGTGAGCAACAACATTTGCCAGGTCACTAAGCTACTGTAATTGCTCACTGAAAACGAACTTGACAGCTGCAAAGCTCCAACAAAAATGTCTGCTCTACTGATCAAAATACACAATAGAAATCAACTCCAGCAGGTTTGCGTTGTAACCACTTAACATTTATTATTTCACACCTTTTTAGTGACGAAGAATGCGCCAAAAGCTGACAAAACTTGAACAAAATTAGAACTCCTTTTGTAAACTGATTTTCTAATGGACTTCGGGCAATTGTTATGCTACTTTCTTAGATTGCTTGGTCAGGTCTTTGTGTATGACTCGTGCATAAGTCGAGGGCAATTTTTCGGGATGATTTTTTCATCATAAAAGGTTGACTTGTACACGAGTAAATACGGTATATCTTTCGGCTGGTCGAGTGTTACCGTAATACTAAGCTTATTCAGGCCAAAACTGTTCACCACTTACACACTTACCCACTTCAAACATTCGTGTAAGATATCACAACCAAGACAGTGATAGGATCAATCTGTTGGAAGATCCAGACGATTATGCTTTTGGTGAGATGCTAAGGAGTGCACAAGAAGTCAAGGATTGGGACTCTGGAAAGATATTTCTTCAGGCAAGTAGCTTCACTGCTACCAAAGCTACTGAGAAGAATGGACATGGAAATGCCGAGTTCTTCAAATTCTAATGAATTCCAGTTGCTGCAACTGAAGCATCTGTCTTCACACCAACACCTGGCATGCATCTTGCAACTACAACAGCTCCAAAAAATGCTGAGAAAAGTAATTTGGACTGCAAGCAACAGGAAATGGAAGAAGATCTGAGGCTTTGAAAGTACAAATTGTTAGCGCTAAAGAAGAATTGGAGCAAATGAACAGTGAATCCAGAGATTTTTAGTTGCTTAGTGATAGTCGAGCTTAACTCTGTGACTGTCATTGCAGTGGTCACACAAAAGTAAAATGCTCAAGACCTCTTTCAACAGACATCAGTGTGTGTAAAATAATAGCAAAGCATTCCGAACACAAAACAAAAATTAGCCAACTTCAATGTGAAATTAGATCGCTGGAAAAAGGGCACAAGAAGAGGAAACCCATCTCAAAAGTTGCACAGCCGCATGTGACCAGGCCAATCTTCCTTTTTTACGAATGCAAAATAGGAGTTAAGTGAGCAAGGGTAAATTCACTTGGTTGGTCGGTCGGTCACTCCTTCCATCCTTGGGTCATAAACTTTTGTTTGTATTTCCCACTGACCAATGCACAACTTGACTTGACGAAGAGAAAAATGTCGCCGAATGGTTTGGCAAATGTGAAACATAGTGAAGCAATGAATGATGAGATAATTACTGCTATGTCAACAGCATGTGGTGCGAGCATTTTCTTATTTGAATTGTTAAAAAAAAAACCTAGAAAGCATTAATATTTTGTTGTCCTAGTTACGAAATGAACGCGGGCTCCTGGTGAGCATGGGTTTTAATAACATGATGCATACAATACATGAATATCGAGCAAAATAATAAATTGTTATAAATGGGAAGAAGCACTTATTAGCTTCTTGGGGGGGAAAAGAAAGAAAAAATAGTGCGTTTCCCAGGTCGAGTCTTAAACTCTCGCCCTTCATGCTTTCCCAGCTTTCCAATACAGTATACCAATGCATTGAGCTAACTTAACACATAAGTCCACAAAGCGTGTATGTGTCTGGAGCGTTATGCATTATTGTATTGTGGAGTCAGGGCAGTGATTACAGCGTGATTTTAAGAGTTTTAAGTAGGGGATAGAAGAAAGAAATTTATTTTTGCAACAAAGCCAAATTGTTTTCATCTTTTCTGCTTATACTGATGCACGTACTTCATCATGCAAAATAGTTGTAGCCTCAGAGGCCTTTGATCTTTGTTATGAGACCTAGACTGAAGGCGAAAAACCAAGTGAAGTATGCAATGCAAACAGAAGCTGGTTAGATAGGGATCTGATGATTTTGCAAAGAGCACTCACATCAGCCATCGAGTGCCCAGAAATCTAGAAAAAATGCCATCAAAGAAACACAAAATAAAGAGGTCAAGCTTCAAAAAAGTAAGGATCAAAAAATAGATATCGCCATTGGCTAGCTGTTATAGGCAATAGAAACCAGACATTTTCGATCTGACTAGGGTACACCACACGATGAGTTTCTGCCAAGACGCAGAATGTGTTGCATTCTCACAGAGGTACGTGTTGCGCTAGCAACTTCAGATGTACAGAGTACTTTAGAAATACTGGCAACTGATGAGATCCACATGGAGGATCGAAATCATGGTCTTGCATGAACTAAGCTGAACAATTGCATATACAACATGCAAAACAGTCAACAGACTAGTGCGTAAACAGCTACATTTGAATCATGTGGTGTTAGAACGACCAAAAGAGGAATAAACCTATAGATTAAGCAAGAAACATTAAAATGTCTCTAGACAAACATATAGCTATCTCAGAGTTTAGCTACAGCATCTCTCCGAAGAAAAACATATGAGGACAAATGTGATATTCGTGATAAGAATCTACTACTGTACTTGCAAACAGTTCTAATCACAGCTAGGCCTGGGGTCAAAACATAGAATGCAAGTAAACAACATCTTCATGGTTAATTTCATCTTGTCCTTTGAAAGCAAATACTTGGAGACTTAAAGTGCTTAAAGTGCTTAAACCCCTAAATTTTTTTTCACTAAAAATTCTTCATGCTCTGCTGATTATTTATTCGAAAAATTTTTTTGATTTTCTCAAGGCTAGAAAGGCCTCCGTGTTGTAAATAACAAAGAAAGCATGGCGTCGTCTAGCTCTTCATCGGAAGACACCAATGTTTCTCTCACAGAGAACGACATTCCTCTGGCTGGAAGAAACCCTTCTTCCCTTAAAAATGATGAACTGAAGTTTTGGTTGAAATGTCGCAGGGATTCGCTTAAAGGGCTCAAGACAATAGCATGCCTCGTAAAACGGTGAGAATACGTCATTGTTTTGACATGTCGCCGCGAAATTCTTGCATTAATAATTTCTGTTTCCATCTTAGAATCCAAGAATATACCAAGTCTGGTTGTGATAAGGTGGTGGTCGATCCAGATCCAGATAAGATATACACAAAACGGAAAAATCAGCTTTCAAAACTTCCGATCAATCGTTCCCCTGAATCTCCAGCCCCGAAATATCCAAAAGATGGCTGGGGAAATTCATTGGAAAGGATGCCTCCATTCACAAGGGCGGAGATGAACCAACATATTGAAAGTTCTGGGAAAAGAGTTGGGAATGCTGATCATCATTCCATTCCAACAAACTTGAGGAAAGCAAAGACATTTTTAAAGGACGAGTACCTAAAAGACATCGGAGCAAACAGTGACCAGAGGTACTTCTACCTGAGAGTGAAATGCTATCACAGTTTCAGAAAAAGAGACGCTCCACATAGTCTTCGGTTGCATTGTGCATTGTTTCAGGGCAGCTTTTGCATGCTAACTGTTGCTGTAAAGCTGGGAAAGTGGGTTACTGCAACCATATTCTTGCTTTAATGTTTAAAGCCTGCAAGTTTAGCTTGTTTGACAGCCAGAAGACAGGTGATTTAAATGATGATGATGATGAACAACCCAACTTAGCATGTACATCACAGCTCCAAAGGTGGCATATGAAAGGCCGTAGTGACAATATCTCCCCTCGACCAGTTATGGAAGTGACTGTTTCGGAAACCAAGCTGGACGAGACAAAGACCAGAGAAGGAGTCAAGTCACTGCTGTATGAAGCCAGAGTTAACCCTAGTCATGACCTTCAGGCAGAAGAGAATTCTAAGGAGAAACTTCAAGTTATAAACTCACAAATGGGTTTATCTCTTTTGGCCCAAGAAAGTTCATTACCCACCTTTGTCGAAACCCGATTTGGCCCAGGCCAGACTGGTTCATTTTGTAGTTACCAGCTGTCTCATACTGAGGCTAATTTTTTACTGCCACTATTGACATCTCCTCAATCCCTCAATTAACTAACTCTACACCTACAGAACTGACCTATCCAAGATTTCCTTTGTCTACAATGGACATATTTGTTCTTCCTGACAACTTGGACAATACTGAGAAAGAATTTCTTCAGAAACTTGAAGTTGATGAAAATGATATCAACATCATTGAAGCTGCCACCTGGGAGCAGTCCAACTCTGAGCGCTGAAGGAGGAGCGTAAATATCGATTTACAGCTTCAAAATTTCATATTAGTAAGAGGCAACCACACCATGAAATGTTTGCAGCGGATCTCATCAACCCGAAACCATTCTCTTCAAGGTATGTAGAGCATGGACTGAAACATGAACTGATTGCATTAAAGGAAAACGAAAAAATCATGCTGACTCGAAAGACGCTAGTTAAGATACTTAAGTGTGGTCTTGTTATATCACAAGAAGTGGCTATTCTTGCTGGATTCCCTGATGCGAGAGTTGTGGATTTTGGATGCGAGCGCCATTTTGGACTTGCAGAGGTCAAGTGTCCAGAAACTAAATATCATGTGACCCCTTTGGAAGTTTGCGAAGATCCTTCATTTTGTTGCGAGGCTGTCAATGGACACTGTAAGCTCAAGAGAGATCATGCCTACTTTTCCCAAGTTCAAGACCAGATGGGAGTAACTTGAGCATCCTGGTGTGATTTTATCTTATACACAAAAAAAGGAATTTCTGTGGAAAGGATTGTATTTGAACCTGATTACTGGGCAGAATTAAGACAAAAGTTTTCATCATATTATCTTACCCACTTTATTAAGCATGCATCAAAGGCAGTGTAGCTGCCAGTTTTGAGGGTTTTTTACTCTGGTGTTATTCAGTCTGTAAAGTAAGTATTACTATTTATTGTCAATGTTGTAGTTAAAATTTAGTTTAGGTTTAAAATTTTGCAAAGCAGTTTGATTTTTCATGTCCTCTGCTTCAATTTAGTGAATATGAAAAACGGAGAAGAAAAATCAAACTGGTTTGAAAATTGTTAAATCAAAACTAAATTACAGCATGAAGGCCAGAAGTGTAACCACTTTTAATTAATTTACATTCTTTGATGCATGCAGACTATCCATTCAGAAGCCTAAGATAACATTTTTGGTTTCTTACTGGATTGCACAACTCAATGAAAGAGAATGTCAAACTCTTGGGTTCCTTGTTGTAAATAACACATAATTAGATCAATTGGAGGCTATTTGCTTTCCTCATTTTTCAGTAAAGGTAAATAATTTTATATTATGTTGCTTATGTTTTTATGACTATTGAAAGGAAACAGCACAAATCAATTCATTGCAGGCACATATATTCATTCTATTTCTTTGGGCCTTCATGTTTCTGCTTCTCTTTTTTGTCAAGTCATCTGCCATTTTTTTGGTACGTCTTGGTGTTGTTGAAACTCCACCATACAAATGGTAATTATGTCAGAGGAAAATGTGTGGATTATTTTTAAGTTCAACAAGTGCTTGGCTCTGCATGACCCTGTTACAAGACTATGCCAATCGTATAATAGTATGCAAGTCAAAATTGCCTAAACAGTCATAATGCAATGCAACCAGCTTACAATTTAAATCCATGACAACAGTTTTCTCTTCTTTCTCATTTTGACCTGCCTTCAATCTTTACAATTACATGGTTCTGTGACAGGGTAATACAAAGGGATTATGATAAACAGCATCTCTTTGCTCAAATAAAATCACTGTCCTGGATGAAAACAACAATGCTACTTTAATATATAGTGCTGATCCAATAAAATCACCTTGGAAGTGACCAGTCAAATTCCTTGTTTTTTCTGGCAATTGTACATGTAAGTTTGCCTGTGCTGCTCAAAATGCAAGCTGTTCAGGTATGTAACTATTATGAAGTACCAAATGTTCACTAAACATTAATGATAAGATCTTGGAAATTACAAAGCATAGCACACACACACCACATTTGATTTACTATTCCAAACTGGCTTAATAGGTTAAGCCCCTCAAATATCAAAAAGTTCTTTACTTTGTTGATGGCCCTTTCAACATGGATCCACAAACTTGCAATTTCTTGTGTTTTGAGAACATTCTCAGCAGACATTTGATCAGACATTCCAAGGAATGGGGGGATATTAAGGGTCACTCCAGGGGAAGCACATCCTTAATTGTAAAACCCTTGTCGGCCATTACACAGTCTCCATTTTCAAAGGGTAGTTTGAGAAAACCACTGCGTTCCACTATTTCTTTATCAGATATACTGCCAGTGTATAGCTGTCTAATGAATGTTATTGACCCTTTGGTGGAAATTCCAATCAGTCCTTTCAGAGTGGTGTGACTCTTGTATGAGCTAAATAGCTCACTGTTCAACAAAAGGCTGCTTGGCATTTGGCACCGCACCTCTGTGCAGTCAATTATCACGCTTGTACTGGGGTACTTCTGTTTGAAGGCCTCAGGCATACTTTTCTGGAGGGCCAGAATTTTATCTGGCCAAGTTTCAAATACAAAAAAATTAATCCAAGAAAAAAATATTCTACTTACAGTAGACTGTGATACTTTAAAGTGTGCAAGATGAACCTCAGCAAAACCCTGCCTCAGTCTGCACATTACCAAGAAAAATTCTTCTAGAAGTGACAAAGTCCTTGGCCTTCCTTGCTTAACTGAGTTACCAACTGCAGCCTTTTGGGAATCTTCTTGGCCTGACAACCAGTATTTAACATTTTTTTCCATTGACACCTGGATCTAAATATTCATACAGAGCCATCATCGTCTGATCATTTAGAAACCCAGTATAAAATGTTAACAATGTTCTCAAATGAAAAGACGTGCTTTTCGAGTTTCTCACATTTCTCCTCAGGAAGATCAATGTTTTGCTTTAAAGATAACACCTCCAATTCTAATTTTTCTTTTGTTTCAATAGTTTTAGCTAACAGTTTCTCCAATCCTGTAATTTTTTTTATTTTCTTCGGACTGCAAATCATTTACAGCTGATGGAAATTCTTCCATTTCTGAAGAGAGGTGACTTTCTGCACTTGCCCTATGGCCGTATAAGTTGGATGATTCCTCCTCGATTTCGCTCGAACAGGAAGCCTCAACAACTTCAGCGATAGTTTTGTTTATCTTCCGTGACACAGAAGTGGCCATACTGGAGATACGAGGCGTTGGTGGCGGTCGCTTGTGAGGTGAGCTTCATTTCCAAGAGAAAACAGAAGGAACAGCCCCTTGCCTTAATGAAATCACGCCATTTAAGCTCTTCTTCAAGTCATCCGGCTTAAATTGCCACGAGCATACCTTTGTTGTACTTGATATGTGAAAATCCTTCCCCTCATCTCTCTGAATAGCATGTATCCACTGCTTTCATGTTTCTTCTTGGGTTGGAAATTTGAAGTAGGATACCTTCTCTGGCCTTCGGTTTTGTCTAATTTTTTGAGAAATATACAGAAAACTGAAAATAATTTGCCTTTTTTTGTTATCTAACCACTCAGCATAAATAACTCTCCACGTCTAGTTGCTCTGCCTTGCCTTGCCTTGGCCTTTCTGACCTCGTTTTCATGCGCTCAAATCCAGGCCGCTCAGTGTGGTGGCCATTTATGAATATGGTGTATAGTTTGAAGTTGTTATCATTTTGGGCCAAAAACCTTTAAGCCCTTTTAGGCTCATTTAAGTTAGTGTTTGAGGTTAGTACAACAACATCTAAGCTTTACCTTGCATTACATAATTATCCAAATTAGCAACAGAATTTCAGTGAATTTATTACCTTTTCTTCTCAGGACTCAGGCTAGGACTGTCCATTGCCGACATTAAGAAAACACATGGATAAGCTAATAAAGATGTCTTAAATTTTATGCTTTTGCAGAGGTGAAAACAGGAGAAATTACATTAGAAACACTTTTTGTCCTGATAAGCATCTACACTTTTTAGCAGGAAAATGTTGCTGTGAGGTTGACTGTGAGGTAATGGATATCAAATTTCTGTCAATTGTCACTAACTACCTCAATTGCGACTATTCCTGACTGTTCCCCACTATTGGGGGTATTCAAGACTATTCACACTATTCATTATTTGCAGTTATTAGTTTTCCAGACACCTAATGTTTAACAAACATGCTTAAGACAATTTTTTTCACACTTGCATAGTGAGCAGGACTTGCCAACTGCAGTTGCAAAAGTTTTTATTTATTCTATGATGTGTTTCATCTAACTACATGTAACATAGACTTCTTCATTGAGTTTTACAGTCACATACTAAGTATCTCAACTTAAGCCACTTTAGTGGCTATTTCATGGAACACAAGCCACTGGTGTTTTAAAGAAAGGGAACAAAGCAGGCCCACATCATGATTTGCTGCCATTTATTAACTTGCTTCACCAAATAAAGTATGAATGTATGTATGCATGCATGTATGTGTGTGTGTATGTACAGGCAAAGCTGTAAAAACATTTAAGTAAAGCATGGGAAAGCTTTGGAGGCTATGGATTTACCTGTCCAAGACCCCTCTCCGGAGAAAAGAACGGATTAGCAAAATAAAGCCAAGGCACTTATTGAGCTTCCATTCTGTACACACCAGTGTTGTAAACACCCCCTGTTACCAAACAGGAGTTTTCAAAATGCATTTCAAATTCCTTTGGGGGTATGCAGTAACAGCATAGCCAGTGTGATAATTCTGAACTGTTCATTCTGTCTTTCTTGGTTGTATTAGTTGACAGCAGGCTGTTTGACAAAAGATCTTTAAGTTCTCTTCATCCAGTTCTTCTTTGAACTGTATCCTAGGGACCTTAAAGAGAAAAGCTCTCTAGCTTCTTACTAGAGGCCAGATTTAAGCTGACTCCTTAGCTCTCATAGGGTGGAAAAAATAAATTAAATTACCTTCACTGTAGGAAAGCAAGACTGGCCACCACGATAGGCAAACCCAATCCCTTGTTAGATTTCCATAACTTAGAGAAACTGGCCTGTGTTCACAACATGTTTACCTTAAGATTATTATCATCTCCCTGTTACTTTAAATGCTACATTTTCTCCTAGGATTGAATCTATTACAGTAGTAAACTTTAGAAAAGAATACCTTCACAATCATCCATCAGAAATCCTTCAGGTGATGAGCTGGTCACTACAGGGTCAGCAAGGTCTGCTGCACAAAGACACTCATTTAGGAGAGATGAAATGAGATTCTTCCATTGTTCATTACCTGAAATGTTCCTTAAAGATAAAAGTAAACAGAAAAGCGATTTTCAATGGTGTAGTGTAGGGAAGGAAGTAGAAGACACACCCCTTTTCCGGGGAATGAACCCCTCAAACTCCATAGCTATTCCCCGGAGTCATGCAGCAAGTTTTATTGTTTTAGGGTGAAATTTAAGTATCAAAATTGGGCTATTGTCACTATGCATGTCTCTTGGGTGCTCAACACAATAGTGGTGAAGTTTCTATTTCACCATTCAGACTAGATCAAGTAAATAGGTATGAATGGTTCAATTGACAGATGTCTATTTGCGATTTGCAACTGTAAATGCTTTGGGTCAATGTTAAGCACACTTAATTTTCTGTCAGCTGACTGCTGCTTATAGGTCAGTAACATCTGACAGTTAATTTCATCCTTGTGGCATAGTGTTGTGGACAGGATTTGTTTACGCTTTGATCACTAACAAGGGTTTCTGAGGTGAAACAACATGTCGAATGATTATGAATTGTGTGCTTTCACTGAAAATTCAACGATGAGGATGTTGATGTTTCGGTGGAGGAAGAAGAAGACGTCGAAGTTGTGAAAAGCCAATTCAGGCCGTATCAAGGCGAGCCACTCACGGAAGATGAGAAAGAGATAGAAGATCAAGCGAAGAAGCTGATGTAGATGGTCTTTTGCCCAAAGTATTGGAGTCAGATATGAGAGAACAGTTGCCATGAACTCATGGTTCGTACAATTTCCATAACATTCAAACACATAAATTGTTTGTAGTCCCACTACTAAACGAAAGCTCCCTGTCCTGAAAAATAAGCTTAGAAGTTACTTGTAGTGCTTAATTATTTCACTATTCAGGTGCCAATATCAACAATGTTACGACCAGAATTAATTTGCGAATGCAGCGGCACCATTGTCTTTCGATGGCTCCATCAAACGTATTAGTTGCATAACGCAGCACAATGAAAAATTCCATGGATTTCTTTTGAGCTCAATTAAATTTTCTGTCATTCAGGCTTTTTGGATAACATTACTAATACTGAAAGTGGGAACATTCATCTTTCCTTCATCTTCATGTAGGCTTATATACTTGTAGTTTAATTTTGCTCGACCCCTTAAGCGAACCTCAAGCTGCAGAATTTAAATTTTCCATTGTGCTAAAATAAAGGCTGTCTGTGTCTGCCTGCTTTACATTTTTCCTCCATTTTAAAACGTAACCAGTCAAATTTGATCAATAAAATGCTATTTCTAAGAAATTATTTGACCTGTGTTTTCTCCCCTTCAAACACTTTATACATGTATTTGAAGCAATGTGTTTCTCGACTAAAAATACTTTTTTGCAGATTCATCCGTGCTGTATGTTATAGATGGATGATCCGCTGGCTATGTGGTTAAATGGGCTGTGAAAACACAAAGCCACTTCCAGCTTCTGTATATGACGATATAAGGACATGGTACCAAACCTTGCATAGACAGGCAACAGGCTACAATCCAGCATTAGCTGTACAGAGCAGATCATTGATTATGACTCTTTTAAGAGAAACTACATACACAATAAAGTTATGACCAGCAATAACCATAACTTATTACATCTGAGTATGCTTGATTTCCCTAAATGTTGCAGTTGAAATTGCTTGTTGCTGATAGAATTCATGCACAAAGGAACAAGTTTGCTAAGGTTTTGGAGAACAAGGCTACTTGTGACTCAAAAAGTAATGACAGCCTTGTT
>Ga0126337_10001746_pt1 | contig 13392 bp, 19 predicted proteins | sample DipCmetagenome_FD_92527 | JGI IMG/M metagenome (GOLD analysis project Ga0126337, IMG submission 92527) | Coral microbial communities from La Bocana,Puerto Morelos, Mexico - Diploria C A metagenome | ecosystem: Host-associated > Invertebrates > Cnidaria > Coral | place: La Bocana,Puerto Morelos... | reverse complement strand
ATTGATATGGGTGTTTCCAAAAATAAGGGTACCCCAAAATGGATGGTTTATGATGGAAAACCCTATTAAAATGGATGATTTGGGGGTACCACTATTTTCGGAAGCATCCATATGTATTGATGATCAATACTATAGGATTTATCAGTTTATCCTGTTACCAGGCTAAGGGGCTTAAAGTAGATGGTGCATTGTGTGGTTTTAAGAAATTTAAAAACCTCAACTTATTTCAGGGATTTACACCATCTACTTCCAGTCTTAGTTTTGTTAATACATAAGGGCCAAGACAAGACAAGAATCCCAGAGTCCCACATCTCATTGATCTCTTGCATCTTGGCATTCCCCACACTCAAGGCCATGCTGCCCTTGACATTCTCCCACAAGCAGCAAACCTCCATGAGCTCAAGCATCTTGGCTGCATCCCGCTGCGCTGATTTCTGTCAGGGTGGCGAGTCGGTATCACAATGACAACTATGAACTGATGAACATGATGTCAATTTTGAGAACATTCGGTCGACACCTCGCCTTTTGTTTCACTGTGGCATGTTTACCGCCAGCTTTTTGGTCATGCTCGTTCATGGCACGTAGAGCCCAAGTCTCCACGATCTCTTCCGACACAGTCTGGCGCCAATCAGAGACATGATGATGCCGAATGCCAGAGACAGCAAGCAATGAAAACATAATAATTGATTACAGTATTCCCAAATGAGCCCCGCTGCCTTGATGTTTTTCCACTTGGGGAAAGCAATCGTTGGTGCTAGGCATGTCCCCGGCACGTAGAAATCTCCTTCGAGATTTTCAAGCGTGAACGCACTGTGCTGCCAAGGATGCTTGTCGCCAACGAGCTTCAAGGCTTTGAGGGTTGCCGGGGATCTCAGCAAGTTGTAGATCAATTTCTTGAGGCCCTCGTTGATCTTCCAACTCTTGTTCATCACATTTTTGTTGTACTCCGTCACGGATCCTGATCAGTGGAACATGTACAACCGAACCCTGGGAAGATTCTGGGCAATGGACCTTGAATTGGAAGAAAATCATTGAATCAATTCAAGTATCCGAATAGCAAATCACGTGTTGAGGTTCCCGGTTTGCTAATCTTCTTGCATTTGACCACTTGGTCAAACACCATTGCCAGATCCAGAGGACCTGGCTTCTGCTTCTCTGATGTCCTTTGCTGCAGGCCTCAGCTCAGCTTTTCAATATCTTCGGTGTTAGGTGTGGAGCTCAGGAAACCCAGTGAGAAAGCATGAGACTCGGTCAAGAAACTCAATGACTCATAGAGATATTGCTCAGGCTGCCTCATTGCTGTATAATTGGCTCGGATGTACTTCAGGCTTGCAACCACATGCGTCATTTCTTTGTCCGCTGCCACCTCCTGAGGCGTGATATCCTGAGAGCAGTCGGGGCTTAGCATTTGTCGGAGCTCCCAAACAAATAGCTGACTGATTCATGTTGGTTTGTGTGCAGGGACAATCATCATCACCCAGAAAATACATCATACATCATGATAGCTGCATCCTAGAATCAAGATAGATCAGGAATCCAAAAACAAGCTGGGACATGAGCCCCCTTGCATGACCATCAACATAGCCAATGCTGAACAATGCCACATCCTTGTGTGGCTCTGCACCTGTATGAAAACGAATGTCAATGGGTTCACGGTCGCTTTCTAAACCTCGGTCAAGTACGCTACCAAAATGGGACTTGATTTGGTAGTTGCTTGGCCATTTGCCCCACTTTGCATCTTCTTCAAGCGACAACTGCCAAGGGGACACGAAGATGCCTTTCCTGGAATTGTTGGGAACTGAGCGGAGAGCTGTTCCGTTTGATCCAGCCTTGGGGACCAGTGCGGCCACATTCTCTTCTGCAAGGTATCCCATCATCTCCTTAGATGTCTTGATTGCATGATTCCATCTTTTTGAAATCTTTTTGAACTGACATATTTTGTGACTGCGATCCTCCAAACCCCGGCCTTAGCAAATGTTTCTGATTTCGATGCATCAGATCCATGACGAGTGTAGAGGAAACTGCCGAAGTTCATGCGATCGCCCACCTTGCATCTGTGTCACTGTGAATCCTTGTGGCTGAATTATGGAATTCCCAGGCCTCTTCAAGGGCCAGCATCAAGCGCTTCTTGATGGTCAAGGTGTCCGCTTCATCAGAGTTGCTGACGGGTGCAGCTGTGTGTTCAGCCTGGCCATATCGATTTGTAAATTGAGAGAACAAAATCCACAACTTATCCCTGCCTTTGGTTGCATCAAAGCGGCTGCAGTGCCAGCTTCGGTTTCCATTGGAATCACGATCTGAATCACTTGCCAAAACGTTCGAGCAACATACGTGGCTGCATGTACTGATTGATTATTAAGAACATCAACTTAACCTACTAGCACAAGAAATGATGTTCGTTCCCTCAAACTCTTAAGTTAAGATATAAATCATTTTCCTGGAAAAAACAATTGGTGATGGGAAAGAACATGTTTCTTGTGCGGGTAGGTTGAGCAACATTGACAATTGGTAGTCGCACTATCATCGATAAAGGCTTTACCTCTAACAATAAATTCACCCTGTTTTAGTAAATTGAATCATGCAAATCAGATTCAATGCAGTCTTTTAAAAAGCGTCATCATACTCAACTCAGCCTTTACCATCATGATGTTTATCCTTCAAAAGTCTCAGTGTAGTTTGCTTTCAGCCGATGAATTTTTATAAACAGCATGTTATGTACCGCTTCAGCAAAAAACATGCTTCGATTGTAGCAAACTTTTCTTTTGCTGCCCCCATGATCAAGATGTGTCTTTGCACTCAAAAGGCCCTTCCTCGTGGAACATCAATCGTCTCACAGCTTGATACAGCGCCCTCTTTAGCTTGGCAAGTTCATCCCCTTGAACAGGCCACTCCGGAGACAACAAATCAATGTGCGTCCTTCAAACATGGCATGAGAGGTCGCAAAGAACAGCGGCCAGAAAAACATCAAAAAGAAAACCAAAAGTTTCAGAGAACCATTTTCATTCAAGCCACTTTCTCACACGGCCAGAAAGATATGTTTCTTTCCAGTACAACTGGTCATCGTCATCTCCCAGGATCCACTCTGAATGCAGCAAAATTCGTGGCAGCGGATCCACTGATGGGGCACTCCTTATATATACACATGCAGCAGTTTGGCCCTGGCCAATTGTATATCTTAAACTTTCACAGCCACCAACAAAAACATCAAAACAGAAACAATTTGAATTTCAAAAAAAGAATCAGCTCCGGAAGGACCACTGCAGCTTCATGGTCAAGGACACGAAGCCGCTTGAGAGCCATCTTGAAACTGAAAACGGCTGTATACTGTTTTTTTTGCTACCCTAAAATCATCTTCCACAACTTCTGTGTAACTTTTTGTACTTTCTTCGTAACTAACGTTATACTATCTTAGTTATAACACAGGTTATAACCTATTTAATGTATAAGCAGGGTTACAACTACCACCGAGCACTATAGTAACCACTCCATCTTCGACTGGTCGTTCAAAAGAGCCTGCAAGTAACCCTGAAGAAATTTTTGATCGCTTATCATGGCAATGGGGGCGGCGGTGGTGATGAACCCATCATGACTTTGACACATGTTGAAAGTTGCTGTCAAGATTGCTGTGTCTCTTTGAGAATATATAAAAGCTGCGATGTGTATATTATGACAGGAATCTTTGCCACCCCACCAAAATTGAAAGCTACCTCCGAAATGTAATGGTTTTGGGGGATTTTCGGAGGTAGCTTTCAATTTTGGTGGGGTGGCAAAGATTCCCATAACTACATTATTCTGAATGTATTGCGTTGTGAAGGTGCAATGTCGCAACATGCAGCCACATCCATTCGCTGCCACATTTTGCCTGAGGAATACCGCCATGAATGACAGACACGCAATGCTGGCTTCCCAGCAAGCTAGTAGTGCCGGTGAAACTTTACTTTCAACTCATGGATGACATGAGGCTCTGGGTTGTTCAATACAGGGCGGTTACGATTCACATTCTGGCAGCCTCCATGCAACAAAAGCCTTAGAATAAAGAAAAACCACTACCATCATTTTTTTTCAACTTCACAAGTAGGCTTTAATGCCAAGTAACGAAATTTTTGGAAGAACGCTTTGGGGCAAGGCAGATACTCCAGAGAGTTGGCGCAAATAGCGAACTCCTTCACCATACGTTCCATAATGCTTCTCGAGGTAATTCGCCAATCGCCTGAAGTCCATTTTGGTCTCATCGGCCAAGCAGCGTGGGGTGCCTCAGGTTCAGTTTGCATTTGTTTTTCTTCACCTCATCATGATATGCTGTCGTGAAGTTCAATTATTTTCAGCGGTGACAATCATTGACATAATGAACAATATGAACATACACACAGAATATAGGACATACATCATATCTTTGCGATCATATCTAAGTCTAAGTGGCAACTCGCTCTTCCAGAGCCCAGCGAAGTAAAGGCCGCTTTCACTAGCTCTGGCTTGCATCCAGGGAATGCCAACAAAGGGGGCTGGGACAGTCTGCGATCCGACACAAATGCCTTGACCAAAGCAAAAACATCTGAAGGAGATTTCGTAAAGGGCGATGGCAGTCTGTCATTTGCTTGATGAAGAAGATCATGTGGCATACCTTGTTTGGCAAACGTTGTTCAAATGAAAAGTTCAACTCAAATAGTTTTACCGGTCATAAGCTTTTCAATGCGCAGTTAGATGTCAAATCTTAGTTTGTCTTAGTTGCATTCTCGACGGACAAAGGTAAACGAGTGAGGGGCCACCTTCGGGTCATCGAAAGTCCGCCTCCTGTAGGCACCATACCTAAGATGTTGAAGTGAAGGTGACCTGTTGAAGCTAGGGACATGACATGGTTATTTCAATTTCCAATGCAATGTAGATCAAGGCGCAAGGAAGTAAACTTCGGCAAGGTCTCATTCCAATCACGGATCTTCTGAATGTACTCGCAGTGGAAATCCATTCCCCGCTGTTGAAAAAGCGGGCCAAGTTTCTCAATCACTATCCTGGGTCAGTTTTTTGTTTTTTTGCTCTAACTGCTTGTCAGAATGATCGCAAGAATCATCTATATAGTATCCAAGTTGCTGAACAATGTGTTGTGGGCACTGCCTGCCATTCCGAAACAAAACAAGTGAAGCTCAAGAAAACAACGATGGCAAAATCAAAAAGCCAGGCCGGCATCCGATCATCGGAGTCTTTGATGAATCGACTTAGGAGGCCAAATACCGCATCTCAGGGAGCCGCACACACCAATTTCTAATCACTGTGGAATTTAACCATTCCAAGCTCATCAGCCAAGAAACCTATGTCTTCATGCGTATGGCCCATTCCCAAGTGCTCTTGGGATATGGTGCGAAAGTATTTCGATGATATCATCGAACAAGCCCACAATCCAAAAAGTCCGTTCTTCACCTCCTTGCAGGCCAACGCAGCACGAAAATCAATGCAAACATTCAAGTTCAACATTCAAGTTCAAGTGCAGTTTTAAAAAGAAACAGTTATTTTTTGTTGGTAAAGAAAAATGCCCATCTCCTTGGGTGTGTTGTCAGCCCAAAACTGGAGGGCCTGGGGCCATCCAAGTTCGGGATTCTTCTGGAACTTTTGAAAGGCCAGGTCAAGTGTGCGCGTCACTGCTTCCAGAACAAAGTTGGAGCCTGAAGCTTGATCAGGGTCAGACACCCATATTGCCAGGCACCGGCCATGCAGCAAGCAAGCATACACATTGCAATGTGGTCTGGATAAGCCTCAGCTTTTAAACTGAATGTTGGTGTTTGAAATAGAAGATTTAAAAGAACATATCTACTACATTCCTGAATCAAAATCCTATCTTGGGAATCCCTAGCTACCCTAACTGGAAATATAACCCCTTTATTAAGGAAGGGTTTACTAAGGGGTTATGAGCCAACAGTTCCGAACTGTTGGCTCCTAACCTCTTAGTAAACCTTATAGCTGGGATTCCTAAGATACTTTAAAATGATCTCATCAAAGTAACTTTCAACTGGTTTGGGGGCTCTACCGCCTGTCCATCGGGGCAACAAATATTTTGATTTGTCCATTCCGTCCGCGATCACGCACAAAATATCTCGGCTGGTCTTCGCCCTGGACCTGCCTTGCCAATAGACAGCTCTGTCGCTCCACTGGCCAGCCAAATGGCGAAGAAAGGCATCTGCAGCTTCACAGTGTTCTCTCATAGACTTTGCATCCTTTATGGCCTTTTTGAGCCTGTGACAGTGATGGCATTCTGAATGAGTGGACTGCGGCCTAAATCTCAACACCCGTTTCCACCCAGATTCCTTCAGAGCTCTGAAAAAAGTTGAAGTGGACGCCACTGGCTGTCCATGAGAAAGTTGGTGGGCCATGTAAATCTGATAGAGTCCTGCATATTTCCCTGGCGGTAGCCATCTCCTCACCAACTGATCTGGTCGACTTTGCATGCTGCTAGTGTCTTGCAAGTCTGAGTGCATAGCAGATTGCATAAGGGCCTTCCTCAGTCCAAGGCTTTCAGGTTGACAGGTGGGGGATCGAATTCAAGCTTCAAACCAAAACTAATAGATACAAGAGTGAATGAAAAACAAATAGTTCGCAAGCTTCAAACCAAAACTAAGAGTCATGAGCTGCTGCCGGTAACTTAGTGTGTCTTGTGTTTTTCCATACTCGTCAGGCTGTATGTCAAGCTCATGAGGCAAAGTTTCAGCTATACTCCAGTAAGTTCTTTGCAGAAAATTCACCACAGAAGCGTATGCTGTAGCAGGTCGTGTTGATCTCCTCAGATTCATCAAACAAAAGAATACATACATACATAATATATACACATGGCATCAATGATATTTTTCTTTGCACTTATTGCAATTATAAGATGTAATAGTCTTCACAACCAGACTTTTTGCATGGATGAAATGAAATCTATGGGATTATTCTTATTCAAGCCCTTGAACATTCCATCCATGCATGAAAGATGCCAATCAACGTAAGATGGTTTAAGAAAATGCCTCAACATTTTTTCTGGGCCAGGCTGCCCAAATTTTCGCATATCTTGTCCGCGAAATGTATGGCGTGTTCGTACAAGCCGCTGAGCAGATAAACCCATGATCTTCAGAAAAGCTTGCCGGCAAACTCTAATGCCCTCAATGTACCACTGAGTTCGCTTTTGATCAGGCACAGAATCAGACCCATCGCTAGACTCCGAATCGGTCCCCGACCCTGAATCGGAACCAGAGCTTGATTTCCTCGGCCATGCAAAATACCAGCAAAATTCAAAGTGCAGGAAACCACCAAAACCAAAGATGTTTTACATAAACAAGCTGCAGGATGAAAACAAAATCAAAGGTTCGCAGTTCTTTGGAATTGTTGGAGCGCCCACAGCAAAGCATCTTGCGATGACTTTGACAATGACCAAAACAATTGTACAGTAGCCAAAACCACTTGGAAACTCAGGCGCTTACCGCACTTTCGGTCGCAGTTGCATGGTCTCTTCAAAACTTGTGCAATCCTTTTTTTTGACATAGCAGACCTTGCGTTCACCGACTGATCTTTAGTACTAGATTCTATAGCGTCATCATGGAAGGCGCTCATTTGGCTAAGAAGCAAGTTAGCCATTGGTTTCTGAGCTAACAGCCTTGATGATGACTCACTGTCAGACTCAGAACCATCAACAGAGTCAGAGTCCTTTGTTCCAGTCCCATCACTGGTTTCGGACGATTCCTCCCGAGGTCGCTTGCGCGGAGGAGGCTCTGAAGATGTTCCATCGCTTGAAGATGGGAGCTCAAACCGTTGCATTCTAGTTATTTGCGATGATATGTCATCATGGAATATAAAAATCCTTGCTACCTACCCCCAAAACCAAACCCAACAAGAATTGGTTTTATGTTATGAAAGTCTGAATATTTTAATCAATCGGTTTTTTGAAATAATTGTTCATCCTGTTGGACACTTGGAAAGTAGACGACGCAACTCCTAAACGTAGTTTTGTAAGGTAAGGGGCCATCAAAAACTTATACAGGGAGTTGTGCCATCTACTGTCCAGGTACATTTACATATTTACTGTTGGTTGCTATATCTCCTCGACCAAGACAGCAGCAAAAAATATCACACGGGAAAACAAACACACAGCATATCGAATCAAATGATAACAGCAAATTGGACATCAAACGTCAACTGACATTTCACACTTTGAAAATGGAGTAGCTCTCGAACTTTTCACCTTCAATTTTTTTATTCTCCATCAGGTGGCATTTTGCCTTGATTTGGTTTTCATACCTTCCAAGAAACTCGCAGGTTCCACAGCAGCCAGGCAAGCGCACCAGCAGGCACTCATTGAGCGGATATGCATCCCCTGAAGATTGATTGAATCTCACTTACACTGAATCTCAAGTAGAACAGGTTCAGACAGTTTTTTGGGCCCAGACATTGCCAGCAAGATCTCCCAATTCCTGCAGGGAAAAAACTACCCAATCAATAAAGTCATGACTGCATATGACTGCATTCAACATGGTCCTGATCTGACAGGTGCTGCAGGTTCAGATTTTGCACTGGGTAGCCTTGAAGAATCAGTTTCTCCATGCCTGAATTGAAGTCAGTCTCTTGCAGACCCAGTATTGAGAATCCAAGTCTGACATCTCAAACCCCGGCCTGTCATCAGGCGTTTTTCCTTCATGAGGAAGGGTTCGCCACACGGAGTGAGGCAGGGACATTCCGCGTTTTTTGTAGTCATCCGATCAATCTGCTGACTGATATCAACAACACCCGCCCGCATCTTTGCGGTCCAAAAGATGTCCAAGGCCTAAGAAAGTGACAAGTGTTTTCATAATGCTGGATTGTTTTGGAATATAAATATATTTCATGTTAGATAGTTTCTATCTTGTCTAAGGGTTGTACATGTTGAGCCCTTTGTGTAGATGTGGCCTGTCGACTTCCTGGGCAGATCTCAAGCTTGTTTGGGTCGACCTGAGAAGCACATTGACTTATATAGATGTCATGTAAAGCCATAGTCTTGTTGATGCCCAACTCAGCTTGAAACCTCCAATTCTTTGCACTTCAGAAAGTGCTTTCTGACCCATTTGGGTTTCTTCAACTTTCTGGCCCTTTCACAAAACAAGTGAAGCAAAGTGTTCGTGATGCAAAACAATTGAAGCAAAGTTTTTGTGATGCAAAACAATTGAAGCAAAGTTTTTGTGATGCAAGTTTAGTGGCCTGGGCCTGGACAAATCAATCGTAGGCCCTGATGATGGTTTCCTGACACGACGATTGTTCATTGCATGCTGCAGGTATGCATCGTCCTGCAGCAGAAGGCTTGACCTCAGAAGGCTTGACGTGGCAAGGTGCGCAAGAATCCTGAATGGGATTGAGGGCGGGACAGTGATCCAACTGGTTGCTTCATCAAGCGCCCCAAGACGCTTTCACATGTTCTGTTCAAACCCTCATCGCTGTAGATACCCTCTTTGGCCACATCCCTTGGTTGCTTCATTTAACTGCAAGTTGAATTCAATCCGTTGGAATCCTAATTACCCTGACAAACTACGAACACCAGAAATTATACACATAAATTATACCACAAATTGATGGAAGAAATCCTGAACCAGTGGATACCTATTCTTACTGTACTTAGTGGTTTCATACATCTCAAGAACTGGTTCAGGAGTCTGCCATCAAGAGTATGTCACTCTTCATGGTGAGTTTGCTGCGGAGCAGCTATAGAATTCCAACAAGTGAGATGACATATGTTTTTGAAAAGTAGCTCGAAGTGTCCTGTCAAGGCACTTTCGGATCATGATAATGTACACCCTTGGCCTGCTGATTGAGTATCCAAATCTGTCTGCATTGAGCTTGATGAATGTCTGGTAGTATCCATTAGCTTCGGACCGAAGATGCTTTGTCTCTTTTCTAATCTCAGTGCAGGTATTATTGTAATGTTTGGTTTGAGAAGCTTCGGATCTAGAGTACTTGAAGCAGAGAACATATAAGAGGACAGGAGTCATTCAAATAATTCATTTAAGGTCCAAACCCTCTCCTTTTGCTTGAGAACTCCGACCACATTTTCCAAAAGGATAATCAGTGGACGCGTCCTGGAAAAGAACTAAGGTCAATTGACATGACAATGATTAGGTCCACTTTATCTCAAAGATGGGTCCTGCTTATTGCTCTAACAACTTCGAAGAAGGGTTTCGCTTGCTCTTCAGCCCACACGTCATCCGAAGGTACGCGCAGGCTCGAAAACCTCAAGATCAGGCAGGCAGCACATGTGCATTGATCCACACAGGTCTTTTGGCACTCAGGGGAAGACGGCTTGCAAGGAAAGCCACTGCTGTAAACATCAGGGCTCAACCCATTGAGGTTCCTCGAAGATGCCATGCTCCAATACAACCTTCCATCAGACTCAGAGTAATCATTCATTCCAAAATCTGTGGAACAAAACATGCCAGAAATCAATTGACCATGTTTAGGCCTGCCAGGTTTGGTGTTCTTCAAGATGAATTTCAGTGGGACGAGCCCCCTGTCACAGGATGACGCCAGGGACACCACATCATTCATGATTTCCTTCAAGCTCCACAAGCACCCTTCGGCTCCTGAGCCTTGGGCAGTGGCTGGAAAAGGCTGTAAAAATGATAAGGCTGGAAATCTTAAGGTCAGGACAGTCGCTCATCAAAGACAAAGGGCGTAAGTCGTTGATGGACCCTATGAACTCAGCCAGTCCTCCCAGACTGGCAGAGTTTAAAAATTCACAGAAAGCATATAATCTAATTGGTGAAGATTACAGAGATATATATATATATATGATTAAATATACATTCGGTGGACAAAATTATCATAGCATTCATCGCTCTTGACTGAAAAAAAAATTGTACACCAAATGTATATTGTATAATAGTTTGCAGTTACAATTACAGTCAAGTAATCTTCATCCAGATTATATACTTTGAATCAAGTCAACAATCACAACATCAACTTTCCTGAAACTTTCTGGACCATCTCGTACCCGTAGCCACTTAGGTACCTTTTTTGCTGCACCGTCAGCTGGACCTTTGGGGATGCTCCAATGCTCCTCGGTGTTGGCATTGGAAAATATCACCCAACTCAGAATCCATCAAATCTTCAGATTTAATCCAAGAGTCAATGACTTCTTAGCTTCCGTCAGATTTTTGTAACCTATGCTTCCCTCCGATGAACTTGATGATTCTGATTCAGACTCATCATCAACATCGCTGGGTGGAGAAGAAGAGCTAGTGTTGACATCATCAGTGAAGCCAGAATCTGAAGTTTCATCGTCATCAGAGCCAGACGAAGAAGAAGTATCAGAGGACGCCTTGGTAAGAGCGAAGGCTTCTGAATGACTTTTTTTACAAACATGGCGAACATGGATTTCTAAGTTTCAATGTACTGTACGTCTCGCAAAATGATATCTTTTGAACTCCTAGTAAAAACTTCTTTCCATAAAACAAAAAATAACTAGCAATAAAATAATTGATTTACTAGGAGTCAAATTGATATCATTATCAATTATCATTCAATATCAATTTCCTTGAAGCCGACCAGTTCTGAGCTGAGTCATGTAATTCCTGGGCCCAAGGCCATCAGCAAGCAGCGGCCATAGACCTGTAAACGAGAAATAGCGATGAACCCCAACAATTTTTGCAATTCCAGGGCACAATGCAAGCCAATCGATCATTCACAGGATAATCATGATGGTGAGCATGATCATGTTTGTAGCATTTGAGAGGCTAAGATGCGATGCAATGAATCAGTCACTCTGTGCAAAACGGTGTAGAAGAATAATCCTTCACCAATCAACTCAACGTAATGCAATGCGATTGCCAAAGAAGAGTCACAAAAAGCATTCACTGACTAAGACCTAACGTGCAGGAAGCGCAAAGACAATCAGCCTTTTTCCCTTTCCTCTCATATACCATCTAAGGGACAGCATATCCCACACCGCGAACAGAGTACGAGCTACGCGGATTTTTCCATTTGTGGCCCCAATCTTCATCATCTTCATCATCATCAGGGTGCCGTCGTTTGCCACCAGGACCGTAGCGGGCATCAGTGGGATCATCATCATCTTCCACTTCTATTTCTTCTTCACCTTCTTCTTCAAAGACCGCCTGTTTCGGAGCCGCCTTTTTCTCAACCTTCTCCTTCTTTTTAGTCTTTTTCTCCTTCTCCCTTTTCTCCGTCTTTGGCATGGAAGGTTCTGGCGGCCTTAGGAGACTGGAAGGAGGTGCGGTTACAGGTGGCCTAGGTTTAGGCATCTCCTTGCACCTGACAACTCGGCCTGGGTTGACAGGCCCCACAGGCCTCCTGGGCATCACAGTATTCGCTTTCGGTGTAGGAAGAACAGGTGAAGCTGGGTGAGGTGCGGCAGGTTCTGGAGTACGTTCAGGTCCTTAGTTGCGTCACATCTTGCATTTCAGGTAGTGTTGATTCATTGTTGTTTCAATGGGTCAGTGTGGGATGTACTTATCAATAGAAATCTTCTGTAACAATCAATGAGCACATGTTTTTTTCAGTAACATCTATCCTGAGAACAAAACATGAGAAGCAATTGCGATAATGATTTGTTGTTGATGATGGTATGAAAAATCTTGATGGGTTCAGCCCCGTTGAAAGATATTAGTCATTAGTAATTCCAAGGAAGGGAAAAAATAAAAAAACACTTTTAAATCCAGGCGCCGCTTGCAACACCAGATGAACCACCGCCACCGCTTGCAACACCAGTGCCACCGCTTGCAACACCAGCGCCACCGCTTGCAACACCAGATGAACCACCGCCGCCGCTTGAAACACCAGATGAACCATGAGAGCCCTTGCATCCTGCCTTCCCTCCATCTCCATCAGGCATAGTAGGGGCATGCATAGTCGGGGCATGAGGTCCACTGCAAGGGGCATCAGGTCCACCACCATGATGTAAAGGTGCTCCACCAGGCCCAGGTCCACCACCGCAAGGCATCATAGTAGGGACATCATGTCCAGGTCCACCGCCACCTGGCATCATAGTAGGGACATCATGTCCAGGTCCACCGCCACAAGGCATGCCATGATGTGGGGGGGGATGCAAATGCGGTCCACCGCACCAGGTCCACCACCGCAAAACATCATAGCAGGGGGGGGTGGCATGCCATGATGTGGAGGTGGTCCACCAGGCCCAGATCCTGGAGATCCACCAGGCCCAAATCCTGGACATCCACCAGGCCCAGATCCTGTAGGTCCGCCACCCATAAACTCTATCCAAACCATCCCTCGCAGCATTGCCCACATGTTGGCACTGTTTTAAGAAACTTTAAACATGTTGCAACATGCGCTTGTGCGTTTTCTTACGCCTATGATTCATGCAGTTGTGCGTTTTCTTAAGCCTATGATTCTGGATGTTGTTGATGACTGCGATTCATGCCATTCATTTGT
>Ga0126337_10001745_pt1 | contig 13393 bp, 5 predicted proteins | sample DipCmetagenome_FD_92527 | JGI IMG/M metagenome (GOLD analysis project Ga0126337, IMG submission 92527) | Coral microbial communities from La Bocana,Puerto Morelos, Mexico - Diploria C A metagenome | ecosystem: Host-associated > Invertebrates > Cnidaria > Coral | place: La Bocana,Puerto Morelos... | reverse complement strand
TTCATCTACCTCAGGAAAAAGTACTAAGAGCCGTGTCTTGCCGGGGTTTGTAATGGTGGGTTGATCAAGAAATCTTAGTTATTTTAGTGTCAAGGGATTTGACTTGAAACTGAAGCCCTGGCTTTTCGGATAGTGTGCTGGACATGGGATCAATCAGTCCCAGTTCAAACTCTGGCACGTTCCTCTTTCCCCCCAGGTGTATCAATGGGTACAGGAGAATAGTATTGTAAGGAGAATCTATAGCCAATTATAGACTAGAATCAAATCCATGCCAGGGAGACAGAATACCCTGGGGCACTTAGTGCTTCAAAACCTGGCAAATTCCTCTGGTAGTACTAGACAAACTTTGCCAAGACAATCTTGTATCAAAATTTCATCCAGGAAAGTGTTTTTAAAATCAGAATTTGATAATTAGGGTCCATTTACATTACCTGAATTTTTATTTTGCAAAAATATCTGTCATCAATTCCAAGTTTTCAGCCCTAACAAAGTGTCCATCTTTGTTTGACTCACCTCCTAGCCGTCCCTGCTGGGTCAAGTCCATGTTTCGGATTACTAATTAACTACTCAATACGTACTGTAAATTTAGATGTTGACCTTGTCATAAACCAGGGAGAAAAGCTTTCAAAGGTTTCATAACTGCTGTAGAGGAGTGACAGGTGTTCAAGGATTGATCTACCCTTCATAGGCTATGGTGCATCATCTAGCCTGTCTCCTGGTGAGTGCGTAAAAAGGAATTTGGCTTCAGTTTCATGTGTTTTTTGAGAGCTTGTTTGTAGGCTATGCAACACTCCATACAGGCCACAAAAAGTGCTCTAGAGGTGTATTGAAAAATCCCTGTAATGGTGTAATTTACTGTTTTCACTGCCTTAACTTTGGCACAGTGGAAACATTCCAGTACAAGCACTTTAATCATCACTAAATAAAGAACACACAAGTTAAAACTTCAAATTGCATAAATTTATTCTTCAATAAATTAGTTTGAAACAATCCTGGCTATTATACGTAACATTTAACTGTCCTTATTTTGGACAGTATTTTTATGGCACAAATTATATTAATGAAGCCTTGCAATTCATCAAATCCAAGTTTGAACATTTCTGTACAGCAATATATAGAAGTGAAAAAGCTACAACAGCTGCCTTAGACGAGACTTATTACTTTAAAGGTACACAGATTTCTGGGAAAAACAAGAACTAGAGCAAAGACAAACTCTTTGATATTATTTTGGAAGAAGAAGAAAGGAAAAGGCTGTAGGCCCAATAAATAAAAAAATTGCTTCAAACTTGGACATCATGAATTGCAAAATTAACTTTCAGCATTTGCTCTGCTATATATTAAAACTACACTCAAACTATCTTTGAGAATTAATTTAGTATGAAATCATCAAAACGTGAACTATGAATTGAACCTATAACCTATGGAAATTTTTCTCTGAAAATTAAATTGGTGTCACTTGCTACATGTCGGCAAAATTGATCTTAGTTCTTTTCTATGGTCAAATAATCTGATTCCTTTGAGAATCAAGCAAGCTTGTTAATTTCTCATTTGTTCTTAAAATCAAAAAAAATTGTCATTCATTCGTTCCTCAACGCTGAATTTCAAACTTTTTGTTCTAAGACGCACTGATCCGAGAACAACTAAGGAACAAAACTATGAAGCTACTGCCGCTTTTTTCCGAGTTAAAAACGGAGTACAATCAACCTGCAATTTTTCCAGGCCAGCAATTTTATTTCTCCGGGCCAACGCGAACAAATGATATAATTTAAAACAAACTTCACACGCTTGCTACTGCATTATATTAGCGTAACTATCAAATCTATTGAACGGAACATTTCCGCTGTTAAATTATCTCGCACTAATAAAGTGTGCCATTTCTATGAAAGAACTAATTTATTGAGTTTTTTTTTCCAGCTGAACCAAAACAGTCGTACCTTGGAATCACCAAGAAAATTGTTCAATTTTTCATAATCTTGAGCAAAATATTATAACTGGTATTAGAAAGTCTTCGAAGAACGTATTGGACGCTAAGAATATACATCTCATTAATATATCTTTAACTTGATCTTTTGACAATGTCCTACGCGTAGAATTATTATATCGTACATGGACACACTAAATAATGTTCTTGGATAAAAATAACACATCTCTTTGGATTTAATTAGGCTGGGAAATAACGACTTTGTGTCGTGTGAAAGCTACTCTAGCTCTGTTTGACAGTGTTTAAGACTAATACTAAAATCAAACTACAGTCTACCACTACGAATTGGAGTCCCAGCGCGCAAATTCTTACAATATATAACAAGCGCGATAAATTCGACGCGTCAACCAAATTATCTTTAGTTGATATTCGTTTTGGTTAGCAATTATGCGTTGCTTTTGGCAACGTTCTTTTCAATCTAAATAATATTGTGAACACGACTTCTTTTTGTTCAAAAATAACAAGACTTCCCCAGGGAAAACTAGTCAGAGCTAGTAGAGGTTATTTATTTTTTGACAAAAACGCTGCGATGTCAAAAAACGCTTAGTATTTTCACTGTATCAGAAAGTAACTGATGTTTTCGGAAACGAAAAAGAACGTTTTCACCCATCGAAAGGCCAAAGGGAAAATTACAATTGTTACGTATCTTCGTTTGAAAGATACGTAACACAACAATAATCTCAAGAACTTGCCTTAGCATTCAAACAGTGTTGGCAATACCATCGCTTTACAAAACAGGGCTAAAGCAAATTCCGAAAGCTTTCCGCAGTTCAACAAGAGAAATGAATGGTAAATGTCGTTCCATTGAAAGACTTCACACCTTCGTCGGCCTGTTTGAGCTCAGCGTCGAAATTAAATTAACTCTCATTCTCATACTTTTCGCTGTCAAGAGGAATCCTAAGGCAAGCACTTAACTCTTCTGGTTGTTTCTTTCACGAAAAAGGAATTAAATAATCAAACAAAACAGTGGCATTTAAATAGAATGCAAGCTTACAAGGTGAAAAAAATATTGGGACGAACTGGAAGTTCGTCAACAATTTATGCATCAATCCGAGAAACATTTTCATATATGGATGAAATAAATACTTTCCGCAAACACGTTCAAGACTACAAATATTACTCTCGAAAAGCGCCACCTATTTTTGAATTAATTCTTTTCAAGCATATCCGCTTGATAAATTTGAACTGAATTAACGTGAACGAATGAAGACGTGTGTAGCGCGTAAGAGAAACAAGTTGCTGAGCGCACTAAAAATTGGCGCTCTAACTTGCAAACGATAAATCAACTTAGGAAATCAAAGACAGTTTGTTGAAGCAAAAGTAACCACAAAAGTGCCATCGAAAAAGGAAAAGGTCGATTTGTAAAAGTAACTGATTTCTGAAGGCATGCAAATTTTGTTGACACCGTATTCTGGCACGATCAATTCAGAAATATAACGTCGAATTACTCGAGTTTATCCAGTAAATTTTATCTCAAGGCCTAAGAGTCTTATATCATGAAATGTACTTCACACGAGTGTGAAAACACGACTACACGACGTTTCGTTTGTTATTTAGTTTTTAGAACACTTGTATACGATTGTTTCCAAAATCTACAACAATTATTGAGCCTTCGTTGCTTACGCAGATACCTGAAGGACGATCGAGCTGACCAGGAGCACTACCGTGCGTTCCAAACTTGCAGAGAAAGTTCCCGTTAGGTTGGAAGATCTGAATTCGATGGTTCTTTGAATCAGCAACGATGATGTTCCCCTCTTGGTCCACTGCGACGCCTTGGGGGCGTAGGAACTCGGTGTTCTTGCTTCCCTCCACTCCAAGGAACCATGCGTGCTGAAAATCGGCCCTGATCACGAGCAAACGGTGGTTGTTAAAGTCGGTAACGATCATATGACCTTCGTGATTAAACGCAACGCCACGAGGAGAATCAAACTCTTTCCAGTGGATGCCTTCAAAGCCGAACTTGCCAAGGAACTTGCCCTCGCGATTGAAGAGCTGGACACGGTGGTTGCGTGTGTCCGAAACTAGAATGCTGCCCTCGTTGCTACAAGCCACGTCCCAGGGATAGCTAAATTGGCCATTCTTGCACCCTTTCTCGCCGAATTTCAGAATGAAAGTTCCGTCGGCGTTGAAGACTTGAATACGATGGTTGTCCTTATCGGCAACGATAATTCGCCCATCACTGTCACAAGTTACCCCTGCCGGCCGATCGAACTGTCCATTTCTGGAGCCTGCAGATCCGAACTTGAGACGAAAATTCCCGTAGCAATCGAAAACTTGAATACGGTTATTGCTGCGATCGGCCACAATAATATTGCCATCTTTATCACAGCAAACGCCCCATGGGCGACAAAGTTCACCGTCCGCTTCGCCTTCTGAGCCAAAAAACCGAGCCACTGGCCCCACGCCAGTGTAATTGCGACCCTTAATAACAGCGACTTTGAATGGAGATTCATTAATATGGCGACCGCGAATTGTTACCGAAACAACATGTTCTCCAGTCACTTGAGGGCGGTAAGAAATTGTGTAAGTTCCATTTTGCCGATCGCTAACCTCAGCTCGGTAGTAGATCCCATCGGGACCTTGCACTACGACGCGCAAGGGGTCACCACCAATACAGCGGTTTTCGCCTTGATGGTCTTTGGCTTGCACTATAAACATTGCGACTTTGCCGCGAATACCGCGTCTTAATCCATCCCCAGTGGCGCTGGAGTAAGGAGCAAAAGCGCTGCTACTGACAATCCCCAGAGAACTAATAGCCGTTTGTAAAGCCTGATCGGGAGGAGTGAATAATATGGCGTCATCTTCGTGGGGTTGTAGCAGTCCACGCTTAGCCCTCAGTTCGTTGAGCGTTTCTGATAAACGGCTCTTGATAACGAGCAATTCTGGGTCCGTACTCAGTTCTGCTGATCTCTCTGATGACTCGCAAACACTCAACATTTTACCTAGGCTAGTCTTAAGTTCATCAATCTGTAAATGAAGCGATTTACCTTTAATTTGGCGCACTTTCTCCACGCGTCGTAAGAGTTCCCTCTCGCGCTCTTCAAGGGCAGCCATGTGTCTTCGCACCGTTTGTCGTATTTCGTTTGAAACCGTCTGTGCTCTGTATTCTACTTGCTCGGCTATCGCTTGTGAAGAGCTGACGGATTCTTCCAGTTTACAAATCTCCAGTTTGGCATCAGCGATCAACTTTCCCACGATCACTTTGGTGGATTCGACGGCCTCGCGAAGGTACTGGAAACTATGGCCTCGATGTTCATGGAAAGTGCATTCGCTACACACAGGAGTGTAGCAAGTCTCACAATACAGCCGTAAAAATTCATTTTCATGTTTTTCACAACGAATCAAGTCATCAGAAGCAGTTTTATCGGCCATCGTTGCCAGTGGCGAAACTGAAGTGACTGTTGGAGTCGCTTGTGTGGCAGTGGCGTTCGTTGTTTTGCTTTGCATCATTGCGGCTTCTTCGATAAAGGAAATGATTCGGTGATCCTTTGTGATTCGTACTCGCTGGTGAGCGCGAACACAGCTATCGCATAGATATTCACTACAGTCCTTACAGTGTGCCGTAACCATTGATCCCTCACTACAATTGCTGCAATCGCGGATCACTGCTCGGATCAAGCTACTCGTTTCGATGTTTCCATGGCTCGGCACCAACACATCGAGAATATTATTGCTGAATATGTTGGTTGGCAAACCGTCGATCCCGGCTTCTGAAAGTGGAACGTTTAGCCGACACGTTGGACATTTCAAGCGGCCACCTTCCACCGCTTCCGTAAGACAGTTCTTACAAAAAGTATGTAAACACGGGAGAACTTTTGGATCATCGAAGCCGTTATGACATAGACATAGTGGACAAGGCATCTTGTTCAGCCCAGCTATCTTATCCAAGCCCTCGGCCATTTTAGCGTTGCAGAATAATCGCATTGAACCTGAGAAACTGGGCGCAAGCCACAGTAAGATACTGTGTTCTTGGCGATCTATGCGATGGAATGATTTTCGTTATGCGAGCACATGTGATCGACTCTCTACGATTCAGTACGGTGTGATCACTCGCTGCGTCATTTGCGTACACACACGACTCCTTTGAGCTACGAGCCGCTTTTGTTCCGTTTTGAAAAACGCCAATCACAGAGCGTTTCTCTGACTAGAAGGCGTGGCGCGAAACGGAACTCACATGGCCATTTCATTCTAACGCTACTTATCTGTCAATCAAAATCGCAGTTAACATGAACACTGGCCAATCACGAGTGCGTATTTACGAAGCCTGCCGGCTGTAAATTACCGAGAACACAAGCATGTTACATGCAATTTTATGTAATTTAAAACAATGGAGAGAGGTCCGTAACAACAGAACGTGACAAGCATTGCGATTAACCTTTCCTTCAATCGTGGAGGAGTCAACACGTCCCTCACATTCTGGAAGCGTCAACCTCCCTGGCTTTTCAACTTCTCTCTTTTTTTTATGAAATCCGCCTTTACTCAATGTGGGGGCAGAGGGCTGTATTTCAAAAGAGAAACTAATTAGATCTGACATCCATGATTTATCAAGCATGTCATGTCACACAAAACAAATCACCAATACATTCGCCAATTAGCTAAAGAAAAGAGATCAAATGCGCTGCAGTTGTTACATGCTCAAGATTCTGGCAAAGAGCCACACATTTTTCTCGATCGCTTCCGATCTAAACAATTCTGCGGTTTCCTGTTGTTATGGGTCGACGATTGAAGCGAAGAAGTTTTTTTTTCCATTCATCGCAGCCGTGCGAGTTTGCGTAACTATGCAAATGTTCGGCTTTTTGTCACCTTTTGGATACACAGAGGGACAAAAAGGCGCTGCTTTGACATTTTGCATGTTCTATTCGTGCACTCAAGGTCATCGGGACGCCATCATGTTGTCCGCACATAAAACGTATTTTGACCGTGTTTACATCTCACATTTGTGACCTTTTGATATCAACTTTCAATCATTTTCTTCAACGATCGCTGCTCGAACGTATTAAAGAAGCCACACAGGTAGATAACAGGTAAACATTTATGATAACAGAGATACCCTTGTAATCACTTTACCACTCTAAAAGAGATTCCCTCTTTTATCCAATGAAATGCTCTCAATCAACAATCACTGCATTATGGCATTGTTCTCGACATGTTGTGTGTATTTTTAAGCTCTTTCGGCAAAGCATGGATATTTAGCAGATACTGAATACCGGAAGTTACGACGTGACGTTCTGAAATCACGTCGATCATTGAGGTTATTAGATGTGGGAAACTCTTGCAATAAAAGAACTATTGTAGCTCCTCATACACTCAAGAGAAAAAAAACGTTGGCTTATTTGTTAGAAGAAAGCACTCATCCAAAAGCAGTTATCTTTGATTTTATAATCAGTTTATCATATAATGCGCCGATATCAACTTGTGTTTAGGCGGAAATACTTTCGGCTCGTTTTGTGACAGTTTTTTTCAGGGGATTTCTAACCGCTTTGCTAGAAAAACTAAAAAAAATCACACCCACACACAGCATGCCCTAAAAAAAAGCCACAGGGTCAGCTCCTATATCCGCGGCATGGCGGATCTTAACCTTCGTATCTTGCCATGCTAGATATCAGAAAGATACAACTTTGGAAGATGTGCTAGTGATCACAATTTTCCAGTCTTGGACTAAGGGGTCAGAGAGAACCCCCGCCACGTATGTTGCCAGCATTCACGGAATTGCCTTCTGTCGCCGTTCGTGTGCACATTGTTTGGTTTTATTGGACAAAACTAAAGAAAATAAACAGCTTTTGGAAGAAACCATATGCGATGTGTTTTTCTTCTCTAGATAAAACAAATAAAACCAGATAACTGTAGGAAAATCGGCTTACGTTAATAACTACAAGAACAACGATAAGCTCGCTGTTGTCATGTTATGGTCCTTTCGCGGGGTCGTTGTACTTGCAACAAGCCGAGTAGTGCCAAATCATTCGGCCAAGGTAAACTGTGATAGATTTTACTGATAAAAGCTCAATTAATGGCTGGAGGAAACGGTCTATTTTAGGTACTGCAAGGCTGCCGAAAATTTCAACATACCTTCGCGCGAAAAGAAAAGTAAAAGTTGCAACGGGGTTTTTTTTTTCTCGGAAAAAATGTAACCGATTTTGTACAGTGGCAACCGTAAACTTCAGTGAGCGATCAATTCCTCTATAGTTCAGTTCTGCTCAGCAGAGTTCCTGTTTTATTTTTTTCATTCTTCTTTTTTACGATTAGCACTATTTAGAATGACATGTACAGGAAATCCATTTTACACGTCGTGATGTTAGATAAAGGGAAACAGACATGCAATAAGGTTAGTGACCTGTGGAACTTCCATTAAAAATGACATTCTAAATTGTCTAGTTTGGTTGACTGCGCCAAAAAAGATATTGGCACCGCCTGCTTTTTTTTCTGTTTTTTTTTTTGTTTGGACTTCTTTCACGGTAATTTTGGAACTACTAAAAACAAATGCTGGAATAAGTGAATTTTCTGTGCTTTGAAAGTTGTATTAGTTTTAGTGGAAATCGAATTTCATTTTAAACTGTTCACTATAAAATAAAAAAGAGGAAAAAATAACAAGCCTTAAGCGAGTGCTACGCTTAGCCAATTAACGAGAACAACAATGCAAAAACTTAACTTAGACTCGATCAGAGTAGATTCAGGGGAAGGTAAAGTAAATTAAAATGATGATCAAAGACCATTAACAGTATGTCTTCCGTGGACGTTCGGTAATTGTGATCGTATTGTTTATTTTGATTTGTGGCCAAAACGAAGAAAGCAAAATACAAAGCAAACCTCTTTGTTGAAATAATCGTCGCCCATGGTTTTCAGTTAACGAGTTTTGTTTTTGTTACTCACGCCTATTTGCTATCCCCGAAAGTCAGCCATGTTTACGTCGTTTCGGGGGCTTCGCCAAGACTCACTGATCTCTTGTCTCGGCTGTTTACATCTTCCCTTGTAAAGATTGCCTAGGAAAGTAAGCAAGAGAAGAAGTTGATAACATGCACAGGCCAGAGTTCGCTTATAAAAGCGACAAACATCCACTGACAAGAATGCGTAGCTTCAGCTTTTTCGCCTTTCAGATCAACTACTCGAGAACGAAAGGTCATCGAGGGAACAAATTTTTGTTAAACCCCGCTGCTATGTTTTGAAAGCGTAAAGGCCTGTAATAAATAGGGCTTTTGTTTATTCTTGCAGCCAGAGGTTTAAAGGGTTCGTGGACAACGTACAAACAAAGTATTACTCAGTCTTGGTTTGCGTCCAACGCGAGAGAGAAGGCATCTGCGACGTGACGTGTATTTTTTCTTCTCGGGCAAACCTTCATCGTAGTTGTCACTTTGGTTCAATCGAGCTGATTTCTTTATAACGGGTTGTTTCGACTCGCAGATCCTCAATCTGTAGGCAAAGTTTCTTCCTTATCTAAGTTAGTCATACATAATAGAATCAAAATAAAGGGTCTGCGAACAAACAAAACCGATGCGGAAACATGATATAGTTATAAACAATTTCAACAGTTACTGGTGATCATTATGTCATTCAGTGTATCTTTGTGCCTTCGAGGTTTTAGAACATCTTTTTCCTCGAAATGAAAATTTAATTAGGAGTTCCTGTGTGTGAATTTATTTTTGGTGTTGCGGAAAGTAGTCCGGGAAAATATCACCAAGGTTCCTCAATGAGCTGGCGGTTTTTATCAACATCCGGTCCCCAAGAGGCGCAAAATATTGACTGCTTGGCGCTTGACTAGGAACTTTTAGATTTAGTTTATATTATTCACTGAATTAATATCGTAATAAACAGAGCTCCGTGTGGCCATATTCCGCAGTACTTATGAAAAACAGGAAGTAGCTATACCGTGGACCAAACAGTTGTACGTCTCTTTCTCACGGTGTTTACCGTTTTAATACCGTTTGCAGAAATGAAAATTGATTGTTATTTAGGGTAAAATAAAGAACTAATCCCCGCTTGCGCAAGCTTGAATTTTTTTTCCCTGATGTTCTATTGCTTTCATGAAGACGAATTATAAATGTTTGCAAAACTTTTTGCAAGTCAAAACAAAACATTGGCGAACAGAGTACATTTAATACTTGACTAAAACATCACTTTGTACTTTAGTAGTACCTGCACCGATAACAATATAGAAGAATGTAAGGACAATAACATGGGACAAACTGCTTGTATTTCGTCAACAGTAAGGCCAAAACAAAATAAGATGCGACAACTTCGCAGTTAAGAACACGAATGGGTTTATCAGAGAAAGCGCGAATTTCAGTCTGAACAAACGGCTTTCCTTACGAGTCCCATAGAGCGCATAGCCGCTCAATTTAAAGTAACCCCTCATCTTTAAATACTCAGATCTTTCGCCAATTAAGTGCAATCTTTGGCGAGATTCCATAAAATATACAATGCACGATCACAAAGTCCCAAGATGACATGGTGTTTACAAGGGATCGAAAGATCTCTCTCTGTGAGCACTTCATCACACTGAACTACACACTTAGAACTCAACCCTGCAAACGGCTCAACTCACAGAAGAAAATACAAATTACTGTAGTGCCTGAGGAGTGCCACGCGACGGTGTACACTGAGATAAACCAGCGCGCCTACATGGATAAAGTTACAAGGAAGTCAGGAACAAGTAGGAAGTGAAAAGAAAAATTCGCCCTCGAGCACTATCTCGCGCAAATGGAACAACATATCCCACGCGCGCGCGCACGCGGAAGACCGTCCTTGCTGTTCGCTGTTAGGTAGCCTCATTGAAATAATTAGCAGATAATTCGAAAGTTAGGAATGTCCTGAGGCGTATTTATTTCAGCAGTTGTCGCACACTTTGCTGACACACGTTTTGTGCTTGCTCTAATCTGTCTTCGGTTCTAGCCACGACTTCTATAGATGTCGTAAATATACAGTCAGATTGTATCATAGCATCGGTTACTTCCGACAGTGAGTCTATTTTGTTTTCTCTTGGTATTTGATCCGACGGACTACAGAGAAGAAGGCAACTAGAATATTGAGGGAATTGGTTTAACGTGGCATCACCTCGTGTGAACCACGCTTGTCCTATCATCACCTCGGAAATCTCATTATGCTTGGTAAATTATTCATTATTGCCCAGTCATCGGCCATTGTCACTGACCTCAACACTGGGCTGGCCCTCCCTTCTCTGGAAAACAAAAGAGAGGTGTGCAATTGTGGAACATTCATTACTTTTTTTTCCATCACAGGTTGCCGATAGCAATAAAAGGCAGTTTCGGCAGATTTCAGTAAAAGCATAGCACCTATGGTCAGTACCTGGCAAAATGAATTACCATGAGAAAGAACACACTGAATTCCCATTACCAGCTGTCAAAAAACGCGGCGATTCAATGGTAGACTTGAAAACATAAAAATGATACTTATTTTTATTCAAGCAGAAAGCGTAGTCACATTGCTTTCTTTCACAGTAGTACTTAGCTTTCCATGAGTGAGTTTCAGATTTTTGAAGGACTAAAAATGTTTAAAGATGGTGGAAGCGCATTTATGTTTCTCCGCCACGAGTAAGTTGCTACAGAAGTTTTTATTTTTAAGGTCAACAAGTTTTACTTCTTACTCAGGGAAACAACGTTGAAGGGACTACGTCGCAGTGTAAAAAGGTCTTAAAATGTCTAGCTTAAATTTTTTGCAAGCTTATCGTTTATGATCCGTGTCAATCTTCGCCATCTTAAACCATTCTTGTTCCTTATGGTTTATTATTATCTCTTTGGTGTTTTTCTGTCTTTTCAGGTTTCCTTAAATTTAATAATAATTTTGTACGTGACTAAAATGCAGTCAAACACTATAGAATAGCCAGCATTTTTATATGGCGGGAACAATATTCTCTTCGATCATTGTCTATTGTATCATCAGGAAACCAGTCCAGTTGACTGATCACATGGCAATCCTGGTCTCAGACATGGCGACCCCCTTTGGTTATCACCAAGAAAATTGAGATCTGAATGGAAAGTGAGCCAGCATTAGGCACAGCGGTTACGCCCTCTAAGCATATTCAGAAGCGCACGCGCACAATCAAAGCGGAAACAGGATTTTTTTTTTGATTAGTTTGAATATTAGTCTAGAGTCGAGCGTCCGATCATCGCTGACCAAAAACGCGTGAGCCCCGGGCACGGAGCTTCCACAGGCAACTTTGTTTAGCAAAACGACGTAACCTCGTAAGTACTCGTGTAAGCTGATTGGCTGGTAAGATTGGGAAACCTTTCAAATGCATTATTTCAAATGAAAACACGAATTTATGGTAAAACCAGCAATAAATTTCGCCCACCCCCACCACTCCCCTCTCTTGGCTTCGTAGTCCATAACTTACAATCATTTTAAAAATTTGTGTCTAACCGAGGGGAAGACTGTACCACAACAATCTACCATGTTTACAATAGTGTACTCTCACTGCACCCTACTGGTGACATTGTACACATGTATATCCATTTGTAAATGATATGCGTTCCCTGAACCTGTCATCCTTACACGGTGTTCTCGATTGGTGATCCTAAAGCTGCGGTGCTGAAAACTGGATACCAGCGTATCGCGTGATTTCTAGGACGTTCTCTCCAGCCGTCTGAGTTTATTAGCATAGAGCGGTTCTCTTTTGAGTTATGAAAACTAATTACTTGCACTAATTACTACGCCGCACTGATTGGCTTAAAAAACTCGCGAACGTCAAGTAACCTTCATGAAGCCTTAGTAAACCTTATCATGAAACCACCAAGAGCCAATTAAAAACAGGGATCATGTGTACTATTGACACCCGCGATCGAGTGTCGATCGATACTGGCGATCGACACCTCGATCGACCCGCGATCGACACTCGATCGACATCTCGGTCGACAGACTTTCAATTTTCGTTGACACTCTATGGAGTGGCGATCGATACTAGCGATGACCACACATTGGATGTCGGTCGACGTGTCGATCACTACCTTACGGTCGGCTATCGTTAGAATGTCGGTCGTCTGTCAATGATGTATCGGTAGTATGTCGGTGATGTATTCCTCGCAGCACCCCTCCTCCCCTGGGGGAGGGCTACTCCCTTATATGGGCTATATAGGTATGTGCGGCCCCAAAGGGTATGGTTTTTCAGCCCTTTTCGTCATATATTGGGTATCAATTTTATCCTTTTGGTCATAAATAGGGCATCGATTTTTGCACTCTAGTCTTCAATTGGTTTTTTTTTAGAAGAAGCTACTTCTTCATCGCGCCCTCTTTCTCCCATCCGCGCTTTGCCTTCCTCTACCCCATTAAACGCGTAGATACAGTAGAGCGTAGAGCGGCCAAGTATTGGCCAGGTATCGGCCGAGTATCGGCCGAGTGTCGACAGCCTATCGACCGACTAGCAGCAGACTATCGCCCGACACATGATTCGGTCGACACTCGACC
>Ga0126337_10001743_pt1 | contig 13396 bp, 15 predicted proteins | sample DipCmetagenome_FD_92527 | JGI IMG/M metagenome (GOLD analysis project Ga0126337, IMG submission 92527) | Coral microbial communities from La Bocana,Puerto Morelos, Mexico - Diploria C A metagenome | ecosystem: Host-associated > Invertebrates > Cnidaria > Coral | place: La Bocana,Puerto Morelos... | reverse complement strand
TATTTTCCTTATTTTAAGTTTCTTACCAAAATTAACAGTAAAATGAGGCGAAAGTAGCCGGCCAAAGATTGGTCAGTAGCCGGCTGTTTTGGCCGGCTACCGGCCCTTATTGACAGCACTGCTCATGTGCAATTCTTGCATTCTATGCTTACGGGTGACACAACAGAGAAACAGTAGGCTAACAAATGATTTGTGTGTGGAAGTTAATTTATGATCATATTGCTGGTAGTTGATATTTTTTGTTCTTTGGTTTGTTTTTATTTGAGGGATGTGAAACAAAAAGAAGCTGATGCAGAACCATTTAACAGAAGTGATGAGGGGTTATCAGATGGTGAAGGAAATACAGAACGGCAAAGTACTGAGAAGGATGATGAATTAGCAGAAAGTACCTTTACGCAAATAATAGATCCAAAAACACTAGTTGACAAAACAACGGAGCAGAAAATGACTGAAAAGAAAATAACTGAATGTGAAACATCAATCAAGGAAACTTCTAAAAAGGAAACCCCTGTGGACAAAATAATTGCACAGAAAACACTTGAAAGACAAACAACTGGAGGGAAAATATCTTTGGACAATAAAACAAAGCTCAAACCACATGTGGAAATCAAAAGTGATGACAGAGAGAAGCAAGAAGTTGAAAGCGATGATAGCACATTTCTCAAGGTGGAGAAAAGATCTGCTTATTTACCTGCGTCATCAGCTTTGAAACAACAGCTACAGGAGGAACAAAGCATGCAGACATCATTCACAGAGAATTCATCATCCAGTAATAATTCTCAAAAAAGTGACAAACTAAGAGTTAAACTTGAAGATCCAAGCATCTCTTCTGAAAGGGATGCATTGAATTTCAAAGCTGAAAGCTTAAAGACAGAACAGTTGAAAGATGCACCCAAGGCTACTAATGAAAGTACCATTGATTGTGCTTCTATAGTTGATGATGAAGTTGTACAAATAAAACTGGAGCCACAGAGTAGTTTTCTGGCAAATGAAGAAAACGAAAATAGTAACGATGGGAGTGTTTGTGACTCTAATAGCTCGGAGCTACAAGAGCAAACTGATTCGTTAGCTCTATCGACTGTTGCTCCTAATACAGAGACAAAGACTTCCTCAGAGGCTTCTAAATCATCTGATCCTTCACAAAAAATAAGAACTTCTAAAGGTCCTAAGATAAAGAGGACACTGTCTAGAGCTGAGCGTTTGTCAAGAACTCGGAAAGCCAAGAGTGGCATATCAGGGAAAATGGGGTTATCTTTAAAAGTCAGCCCTTCAGCTAAACAACAAGTAACCCCAGTGGTTAATCCGCCTTCAAAAGCAGATACCTCAGGGATACGGTTGCCATCAAAAGGGCCTTCTCCAGCAAAAGCTGGTATTAAGAGTGAGAAAACTGTGCAGCGAAGAAGGAGCTTTAAGGGGGGTAGGTCATCATCAATCAGTCCAAGAGGATACGGTTATTCTATGGCATTCATGGACATTGAGAAACCGTCGCAATCTGGCACAATACCAGAGGAAGACTCTGAAGTAGCGGAAAGTGGAACAGGTCTACTGAAAATTTCTACACACAGCACAAGTTATACTACCAGCAGTCCGACTAGCCCTACAGTTGCAGGCACACCTACTGAAAATCAGACTGCTCCTAAAAAACAGACATACCAGGCAAAGAAGTTTCGGCTGGATCAGATTACTGGAAAACTTTCTGCTCAGCGTCAGAGTGAAGCTCAAGCTGCGGCACACTCGCCGTCTGCTTTTCAACTTACGAAACATCACTCTTCTCCAACCCCTCCCCCAACACTTAGCCCATCGCCACCTGCTAATCCACCCTACCCAAGAGAGTCATACCCCCCGCCTGGTCCCCCACCCTTACTGTATTCACCCATGCCAGGGTCATGCTGTCCTACTCCGCACCATCAGCACATGTATGGGCCACACCCTGGTCATGGAATGCGCCTTCCAGCAGGTCATATGCATCCACACCCAGATTATCCCCCTCCGTCGTCAGGCTACATGCTGTATGCTCATGGAATGCATTACCCTCCCCCTGGTCCTTGCATTGGTCAGTGTAAGTGCAATCATAATTTAAATGGGTAACTTTCAATATATCAGTATTCTAACTTGACTCGCAGGCCTTCAGGACAAAGTTGCTAAATTTTGTTGTTGTTTAATTGTAGGTTCTTGTTCTGCTGGTGTGGGGCAGCCTGTATTCCATGCCCTTCCCCCAGGGGCACCTCCTCCCTCTCATGAGAGTGCACTTGCACAGTTGATGCAATGTGAGCAGAGGATCCTTCGCGGTGGGCCTGGAATGCCTCATTACAGAGAAGGAGCTCCTCCGGGGCCGTGGGTGGGTCACAGGCATGGGCCCCCACCATCCCAGTCCTTCATTCCATTGAGCCATCATCATGAGGACCTTTGGCATGCTCATGAAGGTTAGCGCTAATGTTAAATATTATTATTATTATTATTATTATTATTATTATTATTATTATTGTAATGAAATTGTTATAGTGATTGCACGAGCTATGATGCGCATGCTAGGATGTGTAACGGTTGTATTTGAATGTATACTTGCAAGAGTTCTAAGACTAAGAGACGGTTATATGGCAAGTACAGAATGCGCAATGTACTCATAATACAGGGTATATAAGGGACTCACGTTATGGAGTGCACGTGTGTGTGTGTGTAGACTTGCCACGTACAAGTTAGCTAAATGTTAAGAGTCGAATAATTAAACCGTTGGCTGTTGGACTCTGACTGGAAGTTGTTGTTGCCCACACGCATTACATTATTATTATTATTATTATTATTATTATTATTATTATTATTATTATTATTATTATATTATTATTATTATTATTATTATTATTATTATTATTATTATTACACAGGTTAGGTTAGCGTTAGTAAGTGTGCTTGAATGTTTACCAATCAAAAATTAATATTGCTTAACAGGATGATAGCATGTGCTTTATTTGTTAAAAATGTGTAGCTAGAATATCAGGCTTTCCTTATGCTTCATATGCAGTAAACAATTCCCCTTATCAGTCTCCCTGATTGTATAAAATTGTACTACACCTATGACTTTTTAACCAACCTGGAAAAATATAACAAGAAAAAATAGATTGAGATTGCACTCACCAAGCTGAGAAAGTTAGTTTGCGTTTAATAGTTCAGAGTACGCTGACTCAATTGATCACCTGGTTTGTATTCTAGAAAATTGTCTTGCCATTGATAGCATTTGGCAGGGCTTCCTTGTACAATACAACACAGCTACTTAAACAACTTGCATCACTGATACAATTAACGTACACTTCTTGTAATTTACAATTTGATTACTTACACTAACATGAAGCAGTGCTTTTTTGCCAGTTACCAGCAGACATAACATATGTACATGACCAAGTCATATAAAGAAGGTTTTACTGGAACTAAAGGTAGAACATTGAAGAATCGTCCAAGGGAAGAATAATCTGCTACATACAATATAGAGTTGGAAAAAGGCTACTTGTATATACACTCTGTTATTAGGCTAAAATTCAAACTTTTTTTTTTTGCTTTTCAGAGCGTGCACTCCAGCCACCTCCTGCTTCTCAAGGACCACCTCCTCCACCCCCAGCCAGCATGAGCCCAACTTCAGATAGCACTAAACATCCAAACAGACGCTCTCGTAAGAGTGAAAGACCACTCCCAACCAAGGCTTTGCCTGCATCCTCAGTTACAGATAATGAAGCTTTTTCGACACCATCAACTTCAAAGGCAGATTCAGAACATGTTTCCACCCTTGATAAAGGCATTATTCCAAGAAATGACGAGAACTGTATGGATGGTACATCCAATTCTGCTGTTTCCGATGCAAGTGCAAAAGATCTGGTTGAAGATAAGATAGAAAAAGATGAAAAGTCTCTTCCAAGCCAATTGCCACCTGCTTCAGATCAGAAATTGACACTTGAGGTATCATCTTCCAGTCTTACTGGAGCTGGAGCTGGAGCTTCAAGTACATCTGCATACGTAGGAGCAGCTTCTAGGGTGCCGCCTGGAGAGTGTACTGAGGGTCTTCCTGCTCTTCTTCCTGGCAGGGTTAGTCTGCATGTCTTTATGGTCTTATTTGTTCATTTGTTTTCTTTTTTTCTTTTCCAAGTTACACATGCTTATATTATAGTAAAAAAACTTGTGTATAAAAGCCTAAGTTTTTTAGGATAGCCTCCATAAGTAGGTCCTTATATAAATGGTGTTTACGGTGAAATTAGGCATCCTGGGTTTGTAATCAGGTTGTCGATTTTTGGTTAAGAAAAAAAATTGTACTCATGGGTGTGGCTTTCATATTGGATCATTCATGGTACAATGTTGTGGTCTTATAACACTGCCAGTGTTCTGGCTTATTTTTGTTACCTTTTTTCTATCACATGTGATGTACATACATGTATGCTGTTTTATATTGGCCAAATATTGGCTTTTGGCCAAAAGGGTTATACACAAGGTTTTACTGTAGTTTACAGTCTTGTATGTATGTCCATGCACTACAAGATAGTGTGTATTGCTCAGTATTTTTACAATGGCGAAGGGCAAAATTTTATATTATGCCAATAGATGTTACCCTGTACGTTTGTATGTGCTAATAATGACGATAGCGTTGTTGCTAACAATGATGATCATTCAGTGTTATTTTTCTTTCAGATACGCAAGGGCAAAGACCTAGGTATAAATGGTATTGTTTATGCATCTTGACTTGTCAGGTTCACTTTGTTCAACAACAATTTACTGAGTGCTGTTAGTACATAGATTGGTATACTGTAACAAGTACATCACAAATTGCTTATAGCTGCAGTTTGGTTGAATTTCGAGTAGTAGTGTGTAAATTCCTGGTAAGGGTTTTTCAAAGCCGGATTGATCCAACCCAGGATCAGCAAGAACTTTTGTTTTTAGTTTTGTAACTTTTTGGTGAGATTTTCTGTTTATATTTTCTGTTTATATTTTCTGTTGTCCTTCAGTTTTGAGCTTGAATAATTTCAAACTACACAAAACATAAGAAGTGAAAAACATTTTATATACCAGAAAAATTAATAATTCCAATAACTAACTTATAATCCTGGGTTAGCATTAACCTCTCAAACAACTTGGCCTTGGTAGGTGTATTGACTGCGTAATTAGCTCGCTGAACTCCAGATCAACTGGCATGCATCACGGTGTTGTGTTCTTGGGCAAGGAACTTGACTCTGACCGTGCCTTGCTCTGTCCAGTTTTATTCATGGTTGATTTTCTCCATTTTGTCTTAGCTCCTAAAGAACTGATCATCGAGATTGATCACAACAAGTACAAGTGCCAGGTCCCTGGCTGTGACAAGTCATTCCGCAAAGAGAGTGGACTGGAATACCATATGAAGTACTATCATGATCAAAAGGACAAAACTGGAATGAAAAGAAAGAAATCTGGTATGATCTGCGTGACTTTCTGGTTAACACTCAACAGCTGTAAAAATTGCTTTTAGTAGGATTCAAACTTAGAACCTGTCTGCGCTTTCCATTCGACCAAAAATTTCCGAACCTTTCTAAACCTACACTAATGGCGTGGAAATTTCCTAGGAAAGTTGCCAGAAAATCCAGAAAATCCAGCGAAACATTCAACCGAAAATCCCGGAATTTCGGGAGGAAAGTCAAATAGAAAATTTCCGTTGACTTCGCGAGGTTGTCCTCTTTTCCAGAAATTACGGAAAATGCTGTTTCATTTGTCACTGGAAATATCCGAAATACTCTTTTTGCAAGGCGTCGTCCTCGGCGTCGCCCTCGTCATTGCTAAAGGTCCCTATTCACCAAGCAATGCCGCAGCTGGTTTTATTGATCAATCCAAAACCTTGACTAGATTTTCTTTGTGTTCACCAGTCTCTGTCAGGTCTGAGTCTACTCCTGACAACTCTCCAGAGTTTGGCAGCCGTCACCGTATACCCAAGCGGCGCATACACAGATCCTCAGCCCCGGGGCAGCTCACCACAAGTAGCACTCAGTTGAGTAGCCCACCCAGCGTTTCGACCCCAGCAAGCATCAAATCTGAACCGGCCCCTACACTGGAGCCCCAGTCACCGGACGTATTCATGTCAGTCAGTATGGATTCAGAACCTTCTGTCAATCAGGACACTGATTTGGAGATTGAAGCTGGTGGCGCAGACAGCGAGAGTATTGATCCGGGCATGGTGGAGTACATGGAGGTGGAAGAAGAAGAGGACGTGAACGGGGATGTGATAAGGTGTCTGTGTAACGAGTCTGAGGAAGGTGGATTCATGATACAGGTAATACTCTTGGATCCGAAGTAATATTTTTACGCGGACGTGTAGACAAAAATTGTCCGTAAAATTTCTGCTTCACAGGGAAACAGAAAAGCAAGGGACTTTACTTTGCTTACAACAAAAGCCAACTTATTCTAGACTCGGCTGTATAAAGGCATTAAAGTACCGCGTAGCTTACATTTTAGTTGGGGTTTTGACCGTTTTCGTCAAATAGCTGACTTTCTCAAAAATTGAAGTCCAAACATATCAACGTTATTTTCTTTCCACAAGTGTCAATTTTCACTCGTATTGGCGGCTTCCAGCTGGTCGCAATTTCCGATTGCGAATTTTTATCAATCCTGCAAATATTAAAACAAAATACTCTGTTTTGAATAACCGTTTCCTCTCTGACAGTATAAGCGGCATGTACAAGCTTGGAGTGCGAAAAGATTAAGACTGGAAGGGCGAGTGGTCAGCTGCCTCTCACACACTCTAACCGATAATTTGTCGGAAATCTATAGTCAAAATCCATGTTTTCACAATTGCAATTTTCACAGAATTTTATCAGGTGGTTAGGTTTGTAGTTCTGTAAGGAACGTTTCTTTTGTGCATGATAAACTACTGTTTCTAGCTTTGATACTTGTTTGCTCACAGGTTTTCCAGTAAACCGTATTCGTATTCTACTGGAAGTGGCTCGCGATGGAGGCTCGTGCGGGGAATATCATTAAAAAAAAAACTAATGTCAGTTACATGTGAATAGACTCGGCAAATTAGCCTCAGTTGCAAGCTAGTACCAGTCCCCTATCGAGAATGCGAATATGGCCTATTGCAAGATGTTCATTAATATGTCAGCAAACGTAAAGCTAGTGTAGCTTTTGTGTCGTGTTCTCACGACGTGTTTTTTTCTTTGTAGTGTGAACAGTGCTTAACATGGCAACACAGCGAGTGTGTAGGTCTGAGTGAGCAAACCGTACCTCCAAATTACATCTGTTACGTTTGCCTCAAGCCTAGAGGTTTAAGAAAAAGTGCCAAGTACAAGGTGTGTATATATATTTATTTTAATTTTTTTTTTGCATAAAAAAGCAAAAAGAAAATAATAAACAAAAACTGAAAAAGCAAACTTCAATATAAATCAAAAATTACAAAAACTAAAACAAACGAGGTATGATCTCAATTTCTGTGAACTATTGGCTTGAAATTTGCACCTCTTGACTAAAAAAAAAACTTCAGATTTTTATGTGTCAGTAACATTTTAAGAAGAATGTAAGGAGTTGATATTCTTATTCCTATGTCCGGCTGTCCACAATAGGGTTTAAGATTTTTTTAACTTCCGGTGCAAATGAGGACCTGGAGTTAATGTTATTACCTTTCTTTGCAGAATGATTTTGATTGGTTCAGACGAGGTACACTGGCGTGCATGCCTTTCACGTCAATCCGAGAGCCGGAGTATACTGCAGAGTTGAACATGGCGACACATGGACTGATGAGTGACGTGCATGATGTCAACCGATCCCTAAAGAGTTTGAAACTCAAATTTGAACTCCTTAGGTAACTGACTTCCAGTACATACCAGGGCCGTAGCTTGTACTAGGCAAACCGGGGCAATTTTCTCTGTCGTTGTTTCGTTTTTTGTTGTTTGTAGTCCTCGCAAACACCCAGTCATTCCTGAAGACGTGTTGACAGGGGAACAATCGAAGAACAGTGTTGCCACGTGATTCGTACCTGGACTAACTGTTCGTCTCAGTACGGATAATTTGTCCTTTGTGTTAATTCCGTCATTAATACCGATGCATTTATCAAGCAAACAGGTGACAATTATAAGCAAAGAAGGAACAAGTACGATTATGATTGGGAAAGATCGAGATGGTTTGTAAACGACAGGGTCGGGTACCAGCTCTGGTAAGGCCTCACATGAATGGCTTGATACCCTTTGAGAAGACAATAGTCTTAAAACAATAACAGCTGCTAACAATGAAACTCATTACCAGCTTACGAGAGGTGTTGCATTTCTGGAACGACAAGGTTTAATTTCATGTCTGGTTTCTTTGCAGGAACCCAAGTCTCCCGGATCTAAAGTGCTGGCAGGGACCGCGAAAACATGACACGCCAGAAGAATCGGACAAAGCAAGTGAATTAGAAGTCCAGTCTGCAGCAGATTCGCAGGATTCAGTGAAGGATGCCACACCTGCAGGAAACGCCGGACAAGGGGAAAGTAACGGAACAGATTGTACGGAGAGCAAAGATCATGCAGTCATAAACGGGCATGTAGAGCCGGGGGATCCATCTGAGAATGGGCTCACGAGGGTGAAGCAAGAAAGGCCCTCTACTCCACCCCCGTCTGTGGATGATGGCCCTGGTGACACCAATAATAACGTACAGGGCACAAAGGCACCAGTTTTGGACCCTGGTTCAAATTTGATGTCAACAGTTCCTGCTTCGTCAAGTAGAGCTCCAGGCTCTTTCAGTGCGAATAGTGAAGCTGAGTTACGTGTTGATGTTAGAGAAGGAAGGCTTGGTGTGGTGAAAAAGGAGGAACAACCGGTGTCTCCGATCCCTGCGTTAGTTCCTGTTGGAGAACAGACACCTTACTCAAAGAGCGGGCTGTTATCTGACAAGGGAAAACTCGATGAACTGTCCTGCACTAAATCAGATAATTCTCAACCCTCTGAGAGTGACAAAGAAGTTGCCAGGCAACCAGGGCAAGCAAACACCTCAGTAGGGTCCTCTAGGGCAGACTGCTCTGACGCCACGGTACCTAGTAGTGAGAGGACTGGATCTGATTCACGGATTAAACAAAAGAATGACGCTACGAGTACAGCGAGTGATGCGGCAAGCGATGGAAAAACAGAGAATCAGGAATCCGTACATAGCATGTCGGATGACGAGAGCGTGGGTGCTCTCAATAACTTGTTGGATGACATCACTCAGATTCAGGATGACTTGGAAGGTCGGATGGATGACATTGAGCAGCAGTTAACAGGTTAGATACCTAGAAGCCCAGTCACAGTATTTTTAGTCATTTTGGACACGTAGCAAACTACTTTTAAATTGAAGCAAACCTGAAAATAGTAGATTGCTAAGATAGGAAAACACCAAACAGATAATTAATCAAAAAGAAACAAGGATGGTCAAGGATGGAGAAGATTGACACGGTTTACAAATGACGAACATGAAAACTGAGGCTAAGTTTTTTAAGATGCGCGAACAGTGACGTAGCTCGTTTAAAGCTTGGTACCACATGTGTGCACGCACAGTACAGATACATGTCTGAGCGTCTCGCATACGCACGCACATCGCGCACGTTACGCGCGAAAACGCGCGTTCTTTGCGCTCTCTTATTATTATATGACCCAAATAAGCAAGATGACCCAAATCCTGCGTCGTGATTGCCTACTCCAGTGGGCAACATGGAGCTATCTTGCTCCTCTAAGGACAACCCGTTGTATCCCGCAAGAAACATTCCTTCCGAAAACCCATATTACAGTTCTTTATTGACCAAGCTTGTTTGGTCAAGGTCGCTGGATGATGGCCTCGTTTTTTTTTGCGAATTTATGGACCTCGACTCCCTCTCGGTACATTTTCAGGCAAACCAAAACCCTTATCTTGTTCATGTCATCCGCTGTTTCCAGCAGCTAGATCGTGCACAGTTTTCCAGTTTGTTGCCACATGGAACGCTAGTTCACTGTTTCAATGCCTGGGAGAGTATGTCTCTAAAACGTCTTTACCACTTCGGATCTAAAGCTTTGAACGGTAGCAGTGAATCTTTTACCGTTCATGTAAATGTAAGCGACTTAGCGACATGGTCTAATGTATAAAATGTCATAGCTATAGAGTTGCTTGATTTTCCTATGTATTTATTTGTAGTCCTTGAAGAAGCATATGGCCCACCATCCCAGTCTGCCAAGAAAACAGACTTCAGGAAACTTGTCAAGGATCTTAGCCGTGTAAGGAGACTGCTGCAACAAGTTAGCTGAAGGACTCTTCACTACAGCTAGCGCCCATGGCTTTGTTCAGCACAGTTGTTCAGGTCATCAGAGTAATGCGCTGGACGCATCTCGCATTAACAAAGCTTCTTAGAACTGACTAACAACGAGTACGAAAGCTAAACAAATTTTCGTTTGGAGCAGATTCTTAGACTGAGTTCGTAAGCTTCGTTAACTGAAAGAAACCTTGGGCTTAGTTATGCCTGGCCAGTACCACTTCGTATAAATAAGCTTCCTCTTGAACGTTTTGGAGTTTCCCAACTCCAACAGATGTCTAAGCACGCAACTGTTCTTTGAATTGTTGCTAAGTAATTGTCACGAAGCCTCATAAAAGACAAGGTGACGTGACGACTGACACAGTGCTCGTGCTATCTTCGAAAAACCTTCGGGTGGTTCGACGAGAATTTCCCGACAGCGAGTCGTCAACAAAAAAAAAAGATAATAATAATAATAGCAAAAATAATAATAAAACAAAAACCTATTGACAATCATGCTTTTTTCATTCACCTCCGAGCGTATTTATTTCGTCTCCACTTTCTGTTTTTCTGAAATTAGCTTTTACTGGGCATCATTTCTGTGGAGGCAAAATATAATTTGTTGAAAAAAAAATGGTGTAATTGAGTATTTGAAGCAGAAATGGGAGGTGTGCGTTTTGTAAGCCACAGAACTGAATAAATTTTGAGAGAAAAAAATTCAAGTCATTACCTGTAAATAAGAAGCCGATGGAAAAATAAAGAATAGTTAAATGGATTATGCACGCAGACTGGTGATACATTATTACTACTCGGCAAAGAATCGTGCTAGTTTTCAGTATCTTTGTTCAAAATGACGTCCCGCCCGTTAAATCGTCTCTGTTTGTCTTCTTTTCATCGAAGCACTCCCGAGTGTGATATGATATATGATATGGCCGTTATTAGCAAAGTTTTGCTGGTATTTAACGGAGGCGAAGTGAAAATAAGTCTCCAAGACAAAATGACGGGAACAGTAGTTGCCCTCAAACTACGCTTCTCGACCAAATACTAAGTATTCCGTTTTCGGATATTTATCTTTCAGCCGACATTCCAGCCACCTGAAGGGGGTGTATACTTACTAAATATTCTACGAGACGTAGACGAGGGGAATATTTCACCAATATTCACGAGCCTGCGACGTATAACTGCTTAAGTATAATTACTCAAATGCCAAAACAACAATCTCGTCCCCAGTGCCCACGAAGGATTGAACTAAAAATGTTTTATTAACATTGCATATGGTTTGAACCCAGCAGTATCAGTAGTTTCTGTCAGTCTCACCAATGTTTACCGCCGTTCACAAAGACAAAATTGACGCTTTCGGCACGACCATCTCAACGAACAGAACGCCGACATCCAGTTTACCAAAGAAATTGAAGAAAATGGAAAACTTCCTTTTCTAGACTGTTTGGTAAGACGCGACAACAACGAACTACGAACGATAGTACACAGAAAACCGACGCATAACGACAGATTACTCGAACAATCATCCTACAACCCGACCTCACACAAAGCCACGACTCTAAAGACTCTGACGAGACGAGCGCAACTAGTGTGTGACACACCTTACAGTTTACGTGACAAAACCAAATACCTTGAACGTGTTTTTCACAAGAACAACTACAACGCTGACTTTTTCAAACACAAAACATTTATCTACCTTCCGAAGCTGACGACACGAACAGGAACCCAAAACCTGTCACAACAGTGACTATACCTTAGGGGCACCTTTGAAACCATCTCACGGAACCTACAGCCCTACAACATCCGCGTAGCCCACAAACACGACACTTCCTGACCAACGTTAAAGACACGAACCCAACAACAGACAGAGAGCAGTTTACAAGATCAAATGCTCCGGCTGCCAGGCTTCCTACACTTTTGAGCCTGACAGAAACGTTAACACGAGACTGACTGAACACAAACGAGCCACAAGAAATGGTGATGCTAACAATCGTATCGCTTAAATTACATCATCTGACTAACCACAACATTGACTGGGACACTGCCCAATGCTTAACCAACAGTACGAACTATTTCCAACGACTGACTCTGGAAAGCTGGTACATTGACTTAGAACAAACGCCAACTTACAAACGACTCGTCTGACGTAAACGAAACCGACAAACGGACTCCTAAACAGACCGACTTAATTTGACTAACAATACACGGGCATCTAACCAACTAGAGGGAGCTGGGATGGCGCAGTGGTGAGAGCGCTCGCCTCCCACCAATGTGTCCCGGGTTCGATTCCCGGGCCCGGCGTCATATGTGGGTTGAGTTTGTTGTTGGTTCTCTTCTCTGCTCCGAGAGGTTTTTCCCCGGGTACTCCGGTTTTCCCCTCTCCTCAAAAGTGTGGAAAGTGTCCCCGATTAGTGCGAGAACGCTAGAAGACATTGACACTAAAATAAAGTTATTATTATTATTATTATTATTATTATTATTATTATTATTTAGACGGATCGAACCGACCTATGATTGACGACAAACTTTACACGAGCCAATACCATCATGGCTAAACTGACCAATCAGTTTCAACGGCCAGACTTCATCGCCTGACAAACACTATTCACTTGACTCTGAAGATTACTTCCGCTCAGGTTGTCGAAACGTCAGCTACCAACAACAGTTATTTTCAGAACTACCCTCACCCGGATGATCACACTATACGAACTACATGTACTAAAAATGCTAAATTTAATATTATTTGTCATTGTCAGGCATCAATGAACAGCTAAGCGCACAGATCACATGGTCAAAACAGCAGCTGTTTTTCCCACGTTTTAACGTTCTGCCTTTTAGAAAACAACGGCTCAAAAAAGATTTAAAATTGTAAAAGTGTAAAAAATGTAAATCTCATTTATAGTGATTATGCACTTAGCTATACAAGCACTAAGCTGAGCTAGCTTACAGGCATGCAGCTGAAACAATAAAAAAGTGTCATTCCGAACTTTGCTACATGTTTGGTGTTTCACGGAACAAATATGGTGGCCCATTGGTATCATAGGAAGATCAGCTAAAAATGCTTCTTTTATTTAAAAAAAATATAAAATGAGAATTAAAGTAAAAAGATAAAAACAATTAAATAACAAACAAGAGAAAAAAAAATAAACATAAAAACGCCGGAATAAAATTAAAAAAAAAATAACAAT
>Ga0126337_10001741_pt1 | contig 13402 bp, 10 predicted proteins | sample DipCmetagenome_FD_92527 | JGI IMG/M metagenome (GOLD analysis project Ga0126337, IMG submission 92527) | Coral microbial communities from La Bocana,Puerto Morelos, Mexico - Diploria C A metagenome | ecosystem: Host-associated > Invertebrates > Cnidaria > Coral | place: La Bocana,Puerto Morelos... | reverse complement strand
GGTATCGAGGTATTTTGTTAATACTGCGCCTGCGTATGCTCTTATGCTTATGTTCTGGTGTTCTCACTTGCTTCTTAATTTTGCTTATGCTTGTGCTTATGCGCTAGTGAAAACCAGCCTTTATAGGGCGAGCTTTAAATTCTCTCTAAAGTTTTCCTCTTACCGATGTTTTTGAAAACTCGTAGTTAAGAGAAGAATATATACCTAAGTTGGCAATCTTCCTACACATTGGCAAAAATAAAAATAGTAACAGGAGTCAGGAATCAAGGAGCCTATGGGCTCCTGTAGGAGTTAAATAAAAATGCCAGGACCAGGATTCGAACCTGAGTTACTGCGGCCACAACCGTCAGTGTCCTAACCATTAGATGATCGCGGCTTACCATCACACCAAAGGTGGATTGGTCGTGGAAAAATATCTATGAAACTTGATCTCCAACAGTTATGAGAATCGAAGGGATTTAAAAATTTCACTGAATTTCACTGACGCATCAAAACATGATCCAAAAGTAGTGAAAATATTGGCTGGACTCTTACAAACCGTGAGGTTAAGATGGCTGGCTCTATTGGCGAATGAAGTTCTTGATACCCAGTCTCCTTGACCTAATAAATTCCACTTACTCCTGGTTCATGTCCAGGTCGTTATCGTTTTCATCAAATGCTAACCTATCATGTTCCTTTTTTCCTCAGCATGAAGACCATCCAGGCGTTTGGGAGATAGATAATTAATTGGAAGTGCGACACGACAAGTGCTTGGCTTCGTGAAAAGATTTATGGCAGATAAAATTGAGACCGGTTATAGTAATAGACAGGAAAAGCACTCCGTATAGTTATTTATTTTGGCTGCTAGGCCAGGAAATGTAGTCCAGTCCGTCGTCGCCAGAAATCCAAAAGGAGAGATGAGGGGACTGGGTTACAGGAAGTGCTTTAATTGCCGAAACATAAGAGAAACACTGCACTGAAAAATTATTATTAAAAATAGTCCTGAACAATATTCAAACGGACACAAAGAAAGAGAAAGAAAACAAACCCGATGCCATTGTTACAGTATTCTTTTATGCTATCTTTTTATTTTTTGGTTTGACCGAATGGAAAACTTTCTGTCACGTAGTGTCTGAGGGACCTCTGTTAATGCACAGCAAGAGATTATCGTCTCTTGTGTACAGCGCGGTTCTTTTCTTTATTCGTACTCTAGACCCTTTGTTCTCATGAACCCTGACAAAAGGTTCTGAGAAGATGAAGCACCTCGGTACAACGAATGACATGTAAACAAAGAAATAAAATAAATGTATTGAACCCAATAGACGCAAATTACCTTATTTGGTTCACCGTTAATTATCTGGACCGGAGACCATATCGAGGCTCCTTATCATATTTTAATTAAGAGTGCAAACTATATGGGTTCAAGTTTAGGCCTCTATTTTATAACCATAATCGCGTTTGTTGTACAGTATATATATATAGGGCTCCCAAAGAATTGAAATCCCAGTGAAAGCCCACCTTACAACCTTGCGCACTTCTATTTGGCTTATGTTTTAAGAATATGGCAAGCCATAAAATATAACGTCCAGATTTCTCAACATGAACTCCCTATTAGCAAAAATTTGTTCCTTTTCACTTTAAACGCAACCTCATTTCCTTCCCCTTTGAGGGACATGACCGCGCTTTGCTGTAAGACTCCTCCTAGCCCCCTTATACCCAGCAGGTCTCCGGAGCACTTCGGTGTTTTTGTTCGTTTGTTGTTTGCTTGCGTGTTCTATATTTATTCAAATGTACTACCGCCATCTGTTAATTCCTGCTTTTACCCATGAACGTCTTTATAATATTTGGCATATTCTTCGGTTGGAACTAATTTCTCTAGCTTTTTCGCGGGAACGATTTTTTTTACGGATAGTAGAAAAAAAGAATTTGCAAAGATTTTGTGCCACTAGGTACTTTCCCTCCCCTCTCCCTTACACCTAAAGTTTCGCCTTTTGACGCGGGAATACCGCGACCGGAAATAGATCGGAAGAGTTGGACACAAGCCGAAGAGATAGTAACAGTTTTTAAATTTGTTTCTTTTAGCAAATTTGCCAATGGTCGACAAATAATTTGTGTCGAGCAGCGTTTGAGTATGAATTCAGGCTGAAATACACACTTGCTTGATACAAACTTGCTTCTATTTTATCATCAATCTTGACTTTATTTAGCTCTCTTCTTTCAAAGACCGCTGTCCTGAATGTGACAAACATGTAAGGAATTTGGAAAATTCCTCATTCACTGCTAATAACTTCAGCGGACTAAGCTTCTTTTATGCTAACGATTTGAAACAAACATTCTTTAGCAGAAAGAATGGCGGCCCCCACACGAATATTTGCCATGTAAGATTGTGGAACTTTCAGGACAAATCTTTAACCATGAAGGAACGCGACCTTCTGGGGGCCTGACGGTCACAAAATACCCCGGATTATGCAATGAAATGATTTCTTCAGCTGTGCGCTCGATTCGATGTGCCGCTTTCATTGAGAGTACTTTGTTTGCAGCGAGGCAGTAGGTTTTGGCATTTACAGAATGTAAACCGCTGAGGTGGGATATATTTCTAATTAAATATTCTGACTAGCAGGCCTGCAAGGGTGGAAACGTAACAGAAGCTCTCGCACATCTTAACTCGACTTCTGTTGTGCATACAGATCCCCTCGAGGACATTCCATATAAGGGAAACAATAAACTTGACCCTTTGACTTGGCCATTGAATGGATACTGGCAAATTCCCGCTGAAATGTACAGTGGAAATTAGTTTAGAGGGAGTTTGGAATGCGGCGCGGTTATTCCGGTTGAAATTTTCTTTATATGTTTGCCATTCCATAAGGCAAAAACGAAAAAAAAAACGCTTTCAACTGAAACTGTACCGCTCAAAGCTTGTCGAACAAAAAAAATAATATTAATAATAAAACAAAATAGTACTTCGTCTTTCCATCGTAATGCATAGCACTTTAAATCGATAAGAGTACGCTTTTGGCCTTTCTCATCAACTGAAGAATTTCTTTAAAAAATCCAAATATAAGGAGAGTGGAAATAAAAAGTTATTACGCATTGTTGTAGTTTTGGATATCAAAAACTCAATTGTCACTCGTTGTTCTTTATTAATCCTCTAATTTTTGAGTTCGTCAGGAGCCCATTACCTGAATTCGTGTAGAACACAAGGTTGAAACTGTGCGAGATTTACGTGACTCAAATGAAAGACCGTAATTGTTTCAATCCTTTTATGTTCTTTTACTTGTCTGAAAAATTACCTTTCTTGTTCTTAAGTGACGTCACGGTTGCTTGGTGACGCTATTGACAATTCCTAAGGGTCGTCATTGGCTCACGTCTCAACTACGATCTGGTCACGTGTCCTCATGCTCGGTCCTCGGGCTGGTCGCTCTGTAACGTCATGGGAAGATGGCGGACCCATTTACGGGTGGCCAAAGCTCTAGAGCAAGTAATGCTTTACAGAAGCGACAAGAATCCCTAAAACGATGGACGAAGAGCGAGACAGCCCTAGAATCTTCGGACACGTCGAGAAAGAAGACTAAAATTCAATTTTCACTTGGAACTGTGTTTCTTTCTGCGGTATCGAGCGGTGACGTGGAGGAGGTGAAGAATCTTCTGGCCAAAGGCGCTGATATAAATCACCAAAATGTTGATGGTCTCACCGCGTTACATCAGGTAAAGTATCTAGCATTTCTGCTGGACATAGAAAAATTCTAATGGACGCGAGAGCAGTCTGTGCGAGAGCGTTTTATGGACCAGGTCCGGGGTCCTAGCTAGAACCCAAAACAATAGCCTAATTAACGAATCACTCGCTCCTAAAACACAGAGCGATTATACGGCTTGCTCTCGGCAAGCTAAACTTTGAGGTGTCCCTTATATAAAATCTCTTTCTGACTACAGTTAAGTAGTAAAGCAGCTGCAATGCTTGCAAACCTTAGCTTTTGACAGGGTGATTCTCCAAATGCTTGTTAACGCCTTGAACTATTTAGACCACAACCAAATGCTCACAAGGAAATTTATGTCGAATTCTATACTCGGAATTATCGCATTACCCTGTCGATTGCTCGCAGAACTTTCTACAGTTATTGTTTTTGGGAAATAAACTGTACCTCACGTAACATTCCTTGTCATTTATTGTTTCATGTTCTCTCGAGCGAGCAGCTCAAAACCGAAGCAAAACGAGCGGTTCAGGCATTCAAGTGATTTTATAAGTAATCATTTTCCAGCGTGTATATTTACATCTGTTCTTAGCAATGAAGGCTTTTAACCGCTGTTCTTATTCGGCAGGCTTGCATCGACGAAAATTATGACCTTGTTCAATTTTTGGTCGACCATGGATCCCGAATGGACATACGAGACAACGAGGGCTGGACGGCTCTACATGCTGCAGCTAGTTGCGGGAGTGTTGAAATAGCGCAGTGAGTTCATGTTTGCTTTATACATTTCATTGTAATCTCCTCTTGAACCGGTCTGGCATTTGGTTTGAACCGTGCTGGCTGAAAATCTACCACTGTTAGCGGCATTTCATGGACATTTAACACGATCGGCCTAAATGTTGTTCATGGTAATAGTGAATTTGTATCGCGTTTCAAAACATGCAAGGAACTTGGTGCAAATTTTGGAAGGCTTCTTCTTCGATGTGTGAATTTTAAGGTCTAAAGCACCGTGTTACGGTGTGAATTTTTGCTTGGCGGATTTTCCCAGCAATGAAATCGTTTTGTGAGGAAAGAATAGAAGTCATGATAAAGTTACTCTTCAGTCGAACACAATCTCTTGTCAGTCGGAAATTTTATATCAAATGACCCAGGTTGTATGAAATACCATTGAAGTGCTGTATCTCCGGTCTTCCCTTAGTGAACCAGAGCTCTAGGTTTCACGATACGTTTTGTAATGTTTTGCTTTGTTTTGCACGGAAACTTTACTCCAGGAGTAATTCTCTGTCAGTCTGCTATATATCTTCAATAAATATGTGAGTTGCAGATGACATAAACTCATTAATTTGGAATTTTCTTCTCTGTGTATTTTCGTTTGTAGTTTGAAGGGATCAAAAGTTTGACGCTCTTGAAAAGCTTTTTTAAGTACCCTGTACGTTTCACTTTAACCAAGTGTAGTATCATTCCTTGAGTGGTTGTTTCAAGATGTTCAAAAGCGTGACTTGTTGCATAGTACGAAACCTTGTACATAATTGTAAGCTTAGTAAGTTACCGGACCGGTCATGGAAATCTAAGTGAATTTGAATTAACTGTTATTCTCAGGTACAACTGTAGAATCATTGTTGTATTTTCAGAATCATGCACTTTGCAAACAGTTTAGGCAGTTTGATGGTGGATTGTTATCTGTGTGCCAAATCTGCAGTTATGTATTCTTGCATTAGTCACTTGATAGACAGAATGGAGGGAACAAGCTGTTTCCTTTGGAAATTTGTTTCTGTTGTACAAAAAGTCATTTTTCCTAGTGTAGTTTACTGGAGAAACGATGATGGTGAAGTTGGTTATGATATATTTATCTTAAAAAGTCCAACTGTGCTTCAACCAGCATGCTAACAGAGTGAAACTTTGTACACAAGAGCATATTGTCTTTCGTTACAAGCCTTGATACCTTGTGTTTCATAGTGTTTACTCTATCTCTAGACTTCACATCGAAGTCAAAGAAACAAATATTTGTAGTACACGGAAATAGCTGTGGTTTTCAAAGGAAGCTTGCTAACACTGTAATTCTTCTCGGAAAAATACATGTGGTAATTGCTTACTTATTATTGTGGATGGTTAAAACTATTTGCCCAGTTATTACTGAACTTGTCAATACGGATATTTATTTTTATCAAGCTACAGATGAGATAGGTCATTTTTTCTTTTCAATGTTTATTGAACTGTTTAATACTGTGTGATGAATATTGCTTTTCATCCTACAGTACTGTCTTGTTAGTTACTCTGCTAAGACTATGATGATAGCTAATGTCATAGAATTTCCAAAGTTTTATATTTGAGCTTCTGCTCGACTCTGCATGATATGTAATGACGAAATGTATTTATTTTTTACGAAATGTATTTTTTTTAGACATTGTTAATTGTGGAAATTTTGGTTTAAATCATGAATATTTCAAGTCGATTACAAAGAAATCTTTCTGAAAATCAGAATAATTTGTTCTGACCAACTTATTACATGTTGGCGAAGGGCTAAGACTTTTTTTTACTTGATTTATTGGCGTGTGTTACAGAAGCCCTGTCGAATTAGCAGATTTACGGTCAGACCTGGTCAAGTGTTTCACTACAAAACAATAATACTGGATCTATTATCAGACACATTGTGTCAAACTTCTGCTTTCAGATTAAGAGTTTAATATTGCTAATAAGAATCTAGTTTTATTTTATGTTGTCTAGCTCAGCTTGCTAGGCACACTGGGGAGAGGGGTTTTCTTATTTACAAAAGTCACAGGCTTTGAGTATTGGTACTCTGAGAGGGTTGAGAAATCAAGCTAGCTATTACATTTAGGTGCTGTGTGTGAGCTTTGAATAGGGACATAAAGTTATAGTTGTTCGGAGATATGCCATTCTTTGTCTGCCTCGAAGTCCCCATTTTGAATATTATATATTCATCTGATTCTCAGGTGGAAGTTAAAAACAGATAAAACCTCCGAGTCACCATCTAGCTCTAATTCAGAGGTATTATTAGTTTCAAGTATTATATAACAGATATAACTTGACTAGATTCAACTGAAACTTTTAATGATGCATTAGGAAGCATTGATGGAAATAACAGTTGGTCATCGAACATGTGGATGGAGTTTTTAAATATTTGTGACCAGTTTTACACGAAGATCGGGCATCATTACAGAGCTCTATTTGACTGACTTTTTTTCATATAAGCTTACACTGTAAGTGCTGGGCAGGATTTCAGATTTTAGTTAGGGACCTCTGGGCTCCTTGTAACTTTTCTTAGACCATAGCCTTGTATCTCCTTTGAAAGTCTCTGTAAAACACATTGCATAGCATTCTTAGGGCACATAGTTCCCGGTGTTGTGGTATGGTCTTTGCCCATTGTACTGTTGAAATGCTTAGAGACATTAGCTGTTAAAGCTACTCTACAATCCGAGGGTATGAGACGAGATGAGATGAGTACCTCGTGTCTTGTGTATGGCTACAAATTGAGTCATCTCTTTTTTTTCAGTATACACATTTGTGATATGGTCTACCAAAATAGAGAATTGACAGGTCACATGTCCTGCTCAATATTAATAGTTATTTCTAGCACTGTACAAGGTTGTAGCTAAGGAAGCTAAGTTTTATTTTTTGTGAGAGACCTGGCACAAAATTTTTGTCCCCAATATTTTGCAACAACTTGAATGTGGGGCTTTGGAGCTTCTTTTTCATGGAGATGGCAGACACAGCACACTGTAATACAATATGCTAAACAAGTGCTCAAAATAAGATTTTATTTCAATTACTCTATTCGTTGTGGTGGCACCAATACTAAAGGTAGTCAGAAAATTTCAAACTTTTCTTTTAAATGACTTGTTGTGGTTGATATATTGAATGATTGTATATTTGTAAATTTAAAACTGTTCATTGTTTTTTACTGAGGGATCGCCTGTTGAAATCCTCTTTCTTGGGTGTGGAATTTCACTGGCAGGTGGTGCTTAGCAACAGCCTTGACTGTATTGTTACTCATGCCATGCTTCACTGTAGATGCCTTTTCAGTGACCATGGTTAGAAGCCTTTAACTTGAAGACGAGCACCAAATTTTGATTTCCTTTGCACTGCGACAACACCCTTTCTTATCGTTGATTTACAGCAGCATTACAAAAAATGGTTTATTGTGTGACCAAGATCAGGAAACTTATAGATAGGGCCTCTGATATTCTGCGATGTTGCTATTTCGCATAATTGACCTCAAATCGCAACTTTTCGCATACTCCATCAATAATCGTATAATTTGGACAAAATTGCAAAATTCGAGGAAATAAAAGGGAAATATTCGCTTCTTACTTAAGTTCTGCGACAATTTAAGCGTTGTTTACGGTAATTTACCTTTCAAAAGACGTTAGAAATCATTGACCATTTGCAATTGAGCACTCAATCGATCAAACTGGCACTCAATGCGTAGTTCTGCACGTCGGGGACCTAGTACTAGTTCTCAATTGAAAGCGATTGCCCATTAACAAATAATAGACAATCTTTTGTGTTAATGGACCATTGACACTTGTTGGTATACTCTACTCAATATTTTCAATGTTAGTATCGGCGTAATGTTAGTATCGGCGCAAAAACAGTTCGATCATCGCTTGCTAGTTTCTTTCATAATAGCGCGAGACAAACATGACCATGGATAATTTGGTTATATCAACTAAGTTGAAAATGTAAATTAGCCACCGTAACGAGTTAAAAGCTGACGTTTCGAGTGTTATCCCTTTGGTAGACCGAAAGATCATGGATCAGTTTGTTGTGAAAACACAGAATGCTTCTTCGAAAGCGAACTGCAAAAGTCAGGACAAGGAAGTATCCGCTAGGTACATTTCACGTGGAAGATGGCATGTTGTTTTGCTCATTGTGAAACATGGTGATCGATCATGTTTGAAAGTTTGTGGTGGACAAGCACCTGGAAGCACTAAAAACAGTTTTGAACCGTAAAACAGTGTCGTAACATTGTTTAATTAAGGAGTAATTAATATGCATTCCCAAGTGACACTTAATTGACTAAATGAGCCATTTCAGCTTAAAATAATTAAAATGAGGCAACAATTGATTTATTTTAGGTGCTTTTATTGTTCTTTTACACTCCCAATTGCCTGTTGGACAGCAAAAAATGGTTTTCCCCCTCTGAGGCCTAATAAAACAATGTTAAATCAGCTTTAAAAAAATCGCATAATTTGCCGCATGTAGTCTACCTTCATATCTCCACTGGGCCATACAAGTAGTTGTTGCAAATGCGCTCATATTTGTTGGTTTGATATGTTGTTGGTTTCAGACTCGCCCCTTCCCTTTGACACAAGTTACAACCCAGGTTGAAATCATTCTAACCTGCATGTAAAGAACAAATTGATCTACATTTATTCTTTCGGCCAGGTGGCTCTCTGGCTGTTCACAGAAAGGCCACTTTTCAGGAGAAAATAAATAAAGCTGGGATCTGTATTAGCATTCAATGATTTCAAATAGATTGAGCAAAACCTTGATTTGTATAGTGATTTTCTGGTAATGCTTTTTGAACACACCATCTCACCGTCACCATATTTCTTTTCATAATCATTGGTGAGTATCATGTACTCTTTTCCCTTTATGTCTGTGTAGAGCGAGATGCCAGTTTTTGAAATGATTTTCCAAAAGAAACTTTGTGTAACCAGCAAGAAGTGTCGAGGCTTGGCCACCAAGGTCCCCAACACATGCATTGCTCTTTCTAAAGTGATCAAGTCATTTTCAAAGAGTCCCAAGCTTCTTTGGTGTTTTGTTTGTAATCCTGTTTGATTTTTCAAGCATTAAAAATTATTGAAAAAAACCCCTACATACACGCATGTTGTTTGATGAAAGCAGGAGGAAGGAACTTGAAAATAAAGCCTACCCGAGCGAATTCATGGTGGCGACCAAGTTTTTTGGATTGTGTTTGGTTGACTGGATGTTTGGTTCTTTGGAGGTCACCACAACTTTTCTTCTCTTTGGCTGACTAGCGCCTTTTCCCTTTACTGTTTTTCCAGAAGCTTTTCTCATTGTTTTCCCATGAATGCAATGGGCTATTTTTGTTGTGGGATCTGGGGGGAGGGGTGGGGGGTCTGAAGCTCGTGTTTCATTGGTTGGCTGCATGACCCAGTTGACAGCAACTTTGATGAGGTGTGACAAACTTTCAAAACTTAAGGAGTCTAAAACTTGGGCTTTATTTTTGTGTGGATTTCCTTGCTTCAAGCAAGTTAATAGGGTATATAGATTTGATGGATTATTGTGAAATTTGGCAAAAATGTTCCTTGGTTATCAATGAGAAAAAGGGTATGAGGCTTTTTTTAAAATTCCAAATACTTCTTCTTTTGAGTGCTCTCATGTGATGAAGATCGGCAAATATTCAATTCGCCAAGTTCAAAATATCTTTTCTCGTCAACCAATCAGAATATCAAAAAAGCCTCGCGCTTTTGTAGTCTATCGGCTACTGATTGACATTGTGCAGTTTGTTTGGTTGTACTTGCGAGCAGGAAGGCAGGTAATTCAGTTTAACAAATAGTGTCAGTTTTGCATTTGAAGGCTTGCGTGCCCTTACCATTAAATCAAATCTTTAAAATGATTTATTTATTCTGATTCTATATTTTATTAGCTTTACGATGATATATACTTTTCTATGGTTATAATGTAAGTGGTGCACATATGAATGATTCTTTGGAAGAGATCGATTAACTGTAAAGTAGTTTTTGGCCCAAGTCAGTGATAAAAACTTCTGTGTCTTCTGTGTCAAATTTGTAACCTGAAGGCATTCCATCCATCTTTTGGCAAATAGCCTGGAAACTAGTTTTTTTTGTTGTCCAATGCCAGTTACCAAGTTGTAGATGTTTCAAGAGCAGAACAACAAATTCTTCATGCAAAATTGTATGGAAAACGTGAAGGAATACCTGTCATGAAATACTAGAGACAAATCAAGCATTTGTCAAAGTTGGCAGGCATGATGTTTAATAATCTAAAAATAGCTACGAAATGGCACATGCACACATAACAAGTACAATTTGATGTAGAGCTTTTAACTCTGATGTGGATAAGTAAAAAATCAATTTCTTGTCAATTCACAAACACTCTGATGATCAATGATTTCTTTGCATTGGATCGCAGATGTTTAATTGATCATGGAGCAGATGTTGCAGCTGTTAATAATGAAGGGGAATTACCTCTTGATCTTGCTGAGGAAGATGACATGGAAGATCTTTTAACTGATGAGATCGAAAGATTAGGTAAGTGAAGTGTGCTTCTTAAATGAGCAGCTAAGCCATTTTGAAATGTGAGAAGTAATGTACCAACAAGCTGTTCACCTGTCTATTTTACCACCATTAGAAATAGAGTTTAACATCAAGCAAATGGCTTTTCTGAACAATGTGATTCTGAAAATAGCAGTAGAATTAAAGAAAGTCAAAAAAGCCAATTAAATAATTTTGTATTGCTGTATCTGTAAATTGAATGTCGTCAGCACCAGACAACTCCTTTAGTTAGGAGAAAAACATGCTGATTTATTTAGTTTAAATTTGACATTTTGGAACCGAAATGCAAAAAAAAAAGCAGCTTTATATAGATTGCAATGTTTAGTTAGGGACTGTTTACAGTATCATTCACAAGACTAATAATGTAGCACACCATGTGCATCAAGTGCATGCAATTTACATGTCTTAAATGCATTTAGCCTGCAAATTACATGTATGCACTTGATGTACTCAAATGTGAACAAAATTATATTCAATAGACATCAAAATGCCTGTAAAATCATTCACATTATGTGTGAATAATAGTGATGAGACAAAACATCTACTTTATTATGCAAGTATGGTTACTCCTCTTTTTCTTGCTCCTTTTTTATTTGCCCAGTGTGAACGTTGCTCATCGACATACATGTAGACAAGGACAGCAGTAACTTGTATATTCCTGGTGCACAACTGTTATTTCCAAGAAAATACACATCAAGTTTAATTGGGAACAGCGATGGCATAATAAGAAATACAATTTTTATGCCTTTCTTTTTCATACCCGGTAGCACTTGACAAATGATGGTTTCGATTTTGCAAACCTTTTTAACTTGCTGGATGAGACTAGACATTACAATTAACAAATGTGCCAAATATGGCATCTTTTTTGGAAGAAATGTATTAATTTTACAGTAAGCCACTTTGACTCCAGTGTGTAGTGCTCCAAGCTAACTTTTTCAAAAAGTCGCCTTTTGGCCACCTTCGCCATAAAAAAAATTTTGGTCGCCAAATAAAAAAAAAAATATATATATATATATACCTTCACAAGAGATCAGGCTTCAGGAGTAATCATCGTTTATTGCGACAGTTCTGTTTCGTATGGACCAGAAATAATTTTTGGTCCACACTCATCAGGCAACTTCAACGACTGACTGTTACATCAGAAAGGTCACTGGCAGTTAAATGCGAAAATTTGAATGGTTGCTATAGTAAATGTGTTACAAGGTAATATGAAACTGATGCATATACAAGGGGTTATATCTTAATTAAGTTACTCTAAAGTGCTGGAGTACAGATCGGTTCCTGTGGGGGCATGAACTCGCTAATTCGTTTCGTCTGTTGAGGCTACACAGTTCTTTTTTACAGATGATTAAGAATTTTTCGTACAGACAAAGATTACATTTTTTACTAATATTGCTGTAGGGTTTACATTTCTTTACAATTATCCATCTAATTCTGAACTGTTTTTTGGCGTCTTGCAAATTCCAAACGTACTTAGACAGTTCTGTTTCGTTTCTTTGTTTCGAGTGTTGAAAGGATGTCTGATGGATATATATATCCAGGGGCGGACACTTCCCTTATGTTACATGAACGTCTACTATGCCGAGAGTTAAGTTTGCAACACTATTCTTTACCGAATAGTTACGTTTACTCGCTTATCAATTAAAAGATTGTAATAACGGGCAAGACAAAGAGAAGGAAGGGACTCTGATGACTGGGAGAAGAAATGGTTTATTACAAAGCTGCTAAGACTGGGTAACTAATTCTTTACCATACTTTTCACGTGCAAAATGTATTTGACCCGGCCTTGCTATAAAAATTAAATACCAGTACGCAGCATAGCAACCTTATTCAGGTTAAATCGCAGAGTTCAAACTCGATCAGATGACACTTCAATCCCCTTTAGTATAGTAACATTATTTCCTCTTTATTTTAATCAACTGTAAACTACAATAACCCTGTATGGATTTACCGAGTTTTGTTTTTGCGCGACTTTTCATCACAATGAGTGACCGAGGTCGGTGATCAAAGAAACCAACTTTCTCGGTTTATCCCATTTATATCCCATATTTTGCAAAAATTAAAAAGACAGCTCACTTTTACCATTTTTTAGCAATCATTGAAGGAAAAGAACCCTTTAAGATTGGGAAAATTAGACATATATGACTCATAGACTTTGTGTATAGGAAATACACCTACAGTGCAGCTCAGATATAAGCGAACTACGCATACGCGTATCATACGAGCGTATTTTGCGTATACGCGTATGTCAATACGCGCACATATACGAGTATATACGCGCACATATACGTGTATATACGCGCATATATACGCGTATATACGCGTATATATGCGTATATACGCGCGTATAGGTCTCTTTGTTATGCATTCCCATAAGTTTCTTTATGTGAAGCATTGTTAGTCAAACAAAGAACATTATATTTCTGGGGAGTGAAAATGGCTTCAAAGCGAAAT
>Ga0126337_10001740_pt1 | contig 13410 bp, 11 predicted proteins | sample DipCmetagenome_FD_92527 | JGI IMG/M metagenome (GOLD analysis project Ga0126337, IMG submission 92527) | Coral microbial communities from La Bocana,Puerto Morelos, Mexico - Diploria C A metagenome | ecosystem: Host-associated > Invertebrates > Cnidaria > Coral | place: La Bocana,Puerto Morelos... | reverse complement strand
GGTAAGTTGGGGGGGGGGGGGGGGGGGGGGGGGGGGGTGCTCATCAGAAATTTAAAAGAATCTCTGAAACATACCAGGATCTTGTTTTGTGGGAGTGGGTTGAATTTTTTTCACATCTTAGAGGTACAAATTCTAAGACAATGCATTAACTGTTGCTTGCATAACTTTTGATAATAATAAAGACGACTGAAAATGAAGCAAAATTTAAAAAAAGGTTGATTTATAACTTGTATGCGTACCTTGTTCTTGCTCCATCAAATCTGACACACTTTCTACCATTACTAAAGGCTGAAAGTGTCTCATTTCCTCTCTGAATGCCTTTTGCCGGCCCACCATCTCATTCACAGACACTTTAGCAACAAAGGTGAGGCGTGCATGTGACTGGTTAGTACTGGGTGGCCGGGCTGAATGAGGAATAATACCTGTAACAGGGAACATTCATCAACAATGTTTGTTAAAGCTCCTTGAGTTCCTAAAACTACTGGTAACACATAAATAATTTATATAAATTAAAAACAAAACGTTTCTGGATGGATGGATTTGATGGATGGGTGGATGGCTGAATGGATGAACTGATGGAGAGATGATTGAATGGACAGATGCATGGATGAACAGACGAACAAACAGCTGGATGAATGTATGAATGGATGGATGGATGGACGGACACACGGACAGACAGACAGATGTGTGGCCCATTGGTGATGGGATTACTAATAACAGGTTCCACTGTAATTCTAGCCTGCAGTGCAGGCATATTTTGTACATTTCTTTATTAGGCTGCCATCTAGGATTTTGTACAGTAAGTGTGGAGGATTGAGGCAAGGAAAAATTTGCAGAGGGAGTAGGCATGAAGTGGAAAAAAAATGAAGATGGCGGCATTGAAAACCTGGTTTACCAAGCACTCCATTCCAAAATAACGCTTGCACTGCAGGCTACAGTAATTTACCTTGGAAAACAACTGCCCGTCCATATTTTGGCCGGACCTCAGTGATGATCTCATTGTTGTTGGTCATTGTCTCATAGAAGGCAGTCTCTCCATAATCATTCTTAGTCCAGTTTGGTGTCAGATATATGAGGTACGTCCATTCATCCTCATGGTGTTCACAATCCTGATGAATACGGGTGTGGTCAGCACTCCTGATCAAGTTACATGAGATGTCGTATGGGAACCACTTATCCTGCCCAGTGATATGTTTCAAAGTCTACAAAGCAATGACAAGCGACTCATTCTTCCTAGCACTGTAACTTAAGGAATACATTGATACTGATTTTAAGCGTGAGGATATTTGTGCTAAGTACTGTGCACAAAATTCATGCTGCAATGCAACACCATGTCATACTGTATGAAGAAATACAAGCAAGTATAGAGCTTGCATTTACAGTAACGAGTTAGCAATGTTCTCATTAATTTAGGAAGTGTGGTACTTGTTTCATGAAGGAGATGGCTTACACTAATTTGAATCAGAGCTGAAGGGACAAGCCTCTTGGGAAGCATAGTATACTCCTCAATAACATTTTGAAATTTAGGAATTTTAGAGGCTCTGAAATGCTATCTTACGTGCATCTCTCGATTATGTTTCCTAAATGATATTCAGTTTTGGAAAAGGTGAAAACACCAAGAATATTATTGGATTACAGACTGTTTTTTCAATTTTTATCTTACAGCGCTAGCGTAATTAAAGACATATCCTACAGTACCGATCAGAAGAAACCTAACAGGGTAACGCTTGACAGAGCGCATTATGTTTCCATTCTGCATGTGTTCCTGTTCCTGTTCTGTACCCATTCTATATCCGTTCCGTTCCCGTTGTGTATCTGTTCTGAATCCATTCCATTCCCGTTCTGTATCCGTTCAATATCCGTTCTGTACCCGTTCCATTCCCATTACATACCTGTTGTATCCGTTCCGTTCTTGTTCCCGTTTGTGTTCCCCGTTAGGCTTCTTCTGATCAGTACTGTACATCCCAACACCATGCCCTTTCTCTGGCTACTGACAGCTTTGACTGTCCTGAGTAGCAGTAGTTCAGTCATGTTCAAAAAACCATGTTTTCCCTAAATTACTTAATCTCCTTACAACTTACACACATATCATTAATTTTAACAAAATGTAGGCAGCTCGGAAATCAGTAGCCAGTGCTTATCAGGTTGATGGCACGTAATGAGAACCTTGCGTTAGTGTTACACAAATCTGAGTTTAATAATAATTATTAACATGTCAAAATTCTAGCTCACCGTAAAACAGTAAACTAATTTGGGAAATCTAGCATTAAGTAACTCACACACCTGCTGCATGATGTTCCACAGTCTACTTTGAATATAATCATTGATCTCAAATCCCGCAATCCATTGGACATTGTCACTATCGTTATCACCTTCATCACTGTCATCATAATAATAGGTGCCATGTTTGAAGATGAAGGCTCGTAATTTATCCAAGTCATCCTTGTTAAAAAGATCATCAAACACAATTATTTTCTTTCCTTGCATAGACTTATGCTCAGAAACAAAATGTTGTGCCACATCGATGTTAGCAGGGGCAGGCTTGTCACTTCCAATAAATCCTGCATTGTAAGCAGCTTTGCGTTCATTTTTATTTGCCACTATCTCTGAATGGCCTTTGAGCATTTTTTCCTTTGACTTTGAGAACTGCACATGAAGTAACAGCTGGCCCTTCTTGAAAGCAATACTAGGGGGCCTTGGAAGGTACGAGATGGAACTCTGCCATATGACTAGACGACCAAATTTTGGAACAGCTCCAGCAACAATTTCAGTGTCTTCATCATACCTAGAAAAAGAATGTGACTTGATAATTCAGACACATATCAAACTATCTAAAAGACTCAAATCTCAAATATTTACTAAGCCATATTACATCACTCTAACAGGCTGTCACTAAGCAGTCAGAAGACAGCTAAATTAGTCAGCTAAGAAATTTGTGATTGGCAGAAAGAGTTTGGCTGGTGATCACTCAAAAACAACTAAGAAAATACTTTTGATAGTGACACAAAGTGGTCTTTAAAGGTACTTTTAAAGGTACTTTTGTATGTGGCCAAAACAACTCAAACTACCCTGACAGAGCTCCTTTAGCTGAATAAAAGATAAGGAGAGAATTTAGAGAACTTACAAATACAGTTCACCATAATCATTTTTTCTCCATTTTGGATTCAGGAACATCAACGCTGAAAACTCATCATCTGTTCTGTTAGAATCAGTGTGCAGCTTAGTGAAGTCTCCTCGCCGCATAATTTTCCCTCTTACTTTGTATGGATAGTAAATATCTTCAGTTCCAGCAGCATCCATAACCGCTTTTTGAATGGTTTTTCCAACTAGGGTTCTGGAAAATTCCAGGCAATCTACTGGATTAATCCATGGAATATTATCCATTGGCTCTTCGATGCCACCATCATATGGTTCATGGAGTCTGAACTGCCAGGAACCCAAGTCCACATTTAAATATTCTACAAATAAACCAAGGTGCTTTGGTTTTAAAATCTTATCAAAGACAAAAATATTCCGGCCATCATTTGTATGGTATCTGAAGCTGATTTGTGGAGTGAAGTCAACATCAAGCACAGAATCCTAAAAAATATGCAAACAGTAATTTATAATTTTTTTTTTATTTGTGAAAAGAAATGAGAAAAAATATTTTTCATACATAATAATGATTAATACTACTGTGTTTTTGGATATTAAACAGCTGTAGTTTTTAAGATATAAATTCTATCCGCAAGAGAATGAGCATGTTTCAGTTGCAAGATAAATCTTTTTCGAATTGAAGAAATAATTTTATGTCAAAAAAAAAAAAATATTTAAAATAAAAGCAAATAATAAATCGGAGAGCAAAAATTAACACTTGTAATATCCTGTGCAATCAGTTGATAGCTCCTAATTTGCTTGATTGTTAACTCAAAGAAAAAATAATAGTAACGCCAGATAGATCATTTAAGCTTGTATATTGGTAAAATATTTAATATAAAAAAATATAAAATATTTTAGTAAATTTTCTAATCAAATTTTATTTCCAGGAAATAAAAACTAATTCTTAATTTAAATTATTTTTGACTCCAACTTCAATATGGAGGAGTTAAATAATTTTTTTTAGTCACTGTGAAGATGACAATCTTACAGATAAGTTACATCTGATAGCTAGTATCCCAATAAAAGCTACTAAATCATAACAATATTTGCGCTGTCTCTTTGATCAACGAATAACAAATTCCAGACGCCCCCTTGAGTGAGTGAATTTCCTTGAAAATTTAACCTGTTTATGAGCGCCAGCTGAAACACCAAAACAAACACACCAAAACAAATCACGAACCTCAACATTTGGCTCAGCTACACCAAACTTTATGTCATCCTTCACATTCCATACTGAAGGATCTGCATCGTCGGCGAAGCAGGGAGAACACTCATTTAAAAGAATCAATAAAACGTAAAACAACCTTCTTACTCTTAGCGCCATGTTGGTTTTGTTTGGGAAGTTCCGCCAACAGCGCGCGCTAAGAATGTTTGGAGAATATGCTAATTAGTCAATTCACAAAAGATCAACATTTTACCTGTCGTATTTTCCTTGAATACAAACAAAGGATTATTATGAGTGGTAATTTGTGTTTTATGTCTACTAAGATACTGTTAGGGAAGATAACGATTTTGAGGCCTAAGCTGAAATGTCAGAGATTATTTGTGATAGTAGGTCATAGTACTGACGAGATGTAAAAAAAATACGATAACTTTATCAAACGCCCGAAACCGCGGAGATATTAAATTTTATCGATATTTGAAATAAAAGATATCAGAATATTTTCTGCATACTTTTTAGTTCATTTTAAATCAAGAAGTAATTTTACAAATAGCCATTTTTCACGGTTAATGGGAGAAAAACGTTATTACCGAAGTGTTGATACAAGGGTTGATTCTCCTTATGTTGTCACACAACTGCCATTATGCGCATGAACGGACGTGTCGGAGAAAAAAAGCTTTTATGGAAATTTTGCGATGGAGATGAAAAAGGACCAGATGTTCGCTGAGAATCAGCTGATTATTTATGACTTACTGTCCTTTGAAGCATCTTTAACATAGTGAACACTGTATTTCGGGCGCTACCGTTCCAAACTTTGCGAAAAACTGTTCAGTTTGTTTCACACGCAGCCATGTTGTTGACTGCTCGCAGAGGAGTATATTTTCCCGCCGGGAGTTTGTTTATGCTATCGTCCTTTGTTTCGCTATGGTACTTGACTACATGTTCGTCTCCTGAATTTTGTGACAAAGATGGCTGTGCTGGGATCATTGGAAAAGGTATTCAGAACTTAGTAAATGAACTGAATTGATAGTTACTTCAATCCACAGATCGATCGATGCGAAAAAAGTTTTTAAAGTTTTATTAAAGTCGTAAAATTTAGTCACCTTTAACTCGAATGATTTCCGCTTTAGTTAAGCGTGGCAATTCTGAAATTATCTTCAAAAAGAGTCGCTTCGATTATGGTATCATTATGGCTAAAATAAATAATATAAACCGTACTTATTCTTGCATGTAGTTTTCAGGCGATTTAGAATTAAGCACAGCAAAGAAATTATAAGCCTATATTTGCTAATTTTTACAACAAAGGAAGAAACCTGTGAGTGAAGGGTTCACAAAAATTCAGTCTTTTACAAAATTGTAGAAACTATAAACTTAATAATATTATGAGTTAAGCTTAATGTTTGTCAGGGCAACCTGACCTGGAAAGGGGATATACCCTGATACACGCCAGGCTCCCCAAAAAAGACTAACCCTTGGGGATATGTTCAGCTGTGATCTTTAACAGAGTATAAGTCAGAAAACCTAAGTCTTCACTTTCTCTACTTCAATTTACGACATGAGCAGCCTGTAGTACATGTATTTCAATTCCCTTCCCCCTGGATGAGATGCAGGTCTTTCACAGGTTTTTTTTATCCAGTTTGTTGTCAGGTTGCCCTCAAAATTTGCTGATACCTTTCAAAATCCTGGGGGCAGTTGTTAAAGGCTAGATAATTCTTTCCACCAGATTAACCACTATCCAGTTGATAGTGTAATTTGTCTTGTAATACTTAGCCACTGGATAGTAATTTATCTGGTGAACAGCATAACCCACCTGAGGCCTGTTTGAAAATTATCATTGTAAGGGTAAAATTTTTTGCCTAGTGAACAAAACTTATTAATATGCAACTAATTAGTTCCTTGACTGCCTGGCCATTATGTAGGCTGTGTGCCACAACATTTTCACTGAAAATGGGTGTCTAGTACAAAACTTTAAATGTTATAAGCTTTTCAATAGATCTACAGACATGGACCCATTTTCTGAAAGGGCATTAAAGTTTTCCTTCAATGCAGTTAATTACACTGAGGCAGGGCTTGAAAACAGTTGATTTCCAGGTTGCCCTAGGCACAGGGAGCTCTGAAAGTCTGCTTGCCATAGTGCGGAAAGTCTTAGTTTAAGGCTCTGTTTTGATTTAGTTCAGGCCAATGACTTGTGAGAGCCCTTGCCCATTGGGCAAGTGAGAATGAAATATTGCTTGCCTGGCATGGCCTGAAAATCTACTTGTCCCAGACAAGCAGGGCTGTGGTTGATGTAATTTGATATCCATGTGACGTTACAACAATAGGAAAACATCTCGAAAAACATCCTGCATGTATAAATCTCAGTTGCCTATAAAAGCTGTTTCCGGTTTGCTGGAAGTTTGAATAAATCTCTTATAATTTTGACATATTACGTATGTCATTACCTGAGGGGCAAAAATAATGATGTTGTACATCAATAGTCACTCAAGAGGCTAGTTTGTTCAGATGAAGATCAACCTGAACCAGTCAGATTGTTCTTTTGCTAAGTTAAGTTCTAAGTACTAGATTAGATTTGATTTGAATTTTATGTTGCTGATCAGTTCACCGACCATTCTTCTTTTAACAGGCCACCTGAAGCGTTTTGGTGAACACAGACCATCAGAAGGTGAAATTGCAAGCTTGAAGTATGCTCCAAGTGGTGTTGACTTCTACCACAACTTCGTGCACAAAAGGAAACCTGTAGTAATCAGGAATGGTGCTAACCACTGGCCTGCTGTACAACTATGGCAAAATGAATCCTATCTGATGTCAAATTTTGGATCAGACATTTTTACTGTGGAATATCGGAAAAAATTTAAAAATGAACGGCCTGTAAGGAAACCGTTATCATTCGGAGAATTCCTGAAAATATATAAATCTGATGATGTTTACCTCGATTCTTCATTCTCGCCAAACAGTCCTATGTTAAATGACATTATCTTGCCTTCAATGTTAAACTGCCATGAGATATTGTCATCAATTGATAGCCTTAATTTATTGTTTAATAGCGGTGATGCTAATTCAGCCTTCCATCATGACGGAGTGGAAAATATTATTACGGTCATCTCTGGGACAAAGACTGTGTACCTGGTTAACAGCACGTATAGCAAAGATCTTTATGCCGATCAGTTTAGCATTGTTGCAGGAGTGTTGTCAATAGATCCAGAGAAGTTAGACTTGGAGACTTATCCAAAACTAGCAGATGTACCATATTATGAGGTAACTTTGAATAAAGGTGAGTGTTAATACTAAACATGCCATTTTTATCACTCATGTTTGGTAATTGTGGAATCGGGTTCTATAGAAAAGCACTTACAGTACTGGTATTTAAATTTTATAGCATGCCATAAAAAGAATTAAAAACAGCCTAACTCACATTGCAGGAAAGCTGTTGTATATTAAATGGTATTACACCCAACCTTTTAGTTGTATGCTGCCTGCTTGTCACATTGATTGTGTTGGCCGATGTATTTTCGATGGCATGATTATAAAATAGTTGCCTAACTTATGTTCATTTACCAGTTGTGGTATACCATGGAGTTTCCTACTTATTTCCACTTATATTTTCTCAGTATGCACACTCACCCAAAGGCTAATTACCGGTAAATAAGACTAGTGACTCATGTGATAATTATTTTGATGGTGTGCCACTTGAAAGCATCCCCAGAAACTATCCCCAGACTTTTTGAAACTCGCAATTGGCATTAAATTCCCTGTCTACTCAATTTTCAATTACATTGCAATGAGGCAGGAAATGGGAGGGCAGGTTGTTGAAAAGCAGTGTATAATTATATGCAATGTACCTTTAAAAGGGCCCTACTAAGCCACACCTTTGTTTTTGTTTAAATCTGTGAGGTATTGTTTATTTGGAGCCTGTTGAAATAAAGAAAATCACTGTGAAAGTCTATTGTTTAAATAATTAAACATACTTTCGGGAACACAGATAACATTAAAGCAATAAGAATTTGCTTCACCATGAAACATCAAGAATTTCATGGCATCGGAAATAACAGAGTGTGAAATTAAAAAATAATATCACAAACTATTAAAAAATGATTTTCAGGCAATTGTTTCATCATTATTTAATTATGGTATCATAATTTTACCATTATTTTAATAATGGTAAATAGTTTAAAATTATTAAAATTTATGTTAAAATTCAATAATTACATTGTACCCAGTCTCTTAAAACATTGATTTTTATAACATATAACATATCTTCCAAGTAAGTACAAATGTATTGCCCCCCCCCTCCCAATACACGCACACAGCTTACATGTGTTTTTTTTACATGTGATCCTGGCAAAAAGTAATTCCTTAAATACAGCGTAAATGTCTTTGAAAAGTCTTTTTAGTCCATGAATGTAAAGTTGTGAAGCCTACATGAAACTTGTTTCAGTTATTTCTTTGTTTTTGATTGATTGACAGGTGACATGTTGTATATCCCTCAATACTGGTGGCACTTTGTCCGGTCGTATAACACTCCTAATATTGCTCTTAATGTCTGGTTTGCCATATTCAACTTTGAGCAGCAGTTTCAAGAGGCTGGGATTTCTGAAGATACAGATGTAATAAAGGTAACTTGTCTTTTCGGGTTTTAGCCTGCAATAGTTCAATTTTTCCAAGTAAAGCTAAGAAATAAATGGATCATCCGGTGCTACCCAGTTCACAGGATTTCTTTTTGTGGGAAGGAGAGACATCCTGGGAACAGCTGCCTGGTTCCCAGGATCTCTCTTATTGTGAAAAAGAGAGGTCCTGGGAACAAGGCTGTATTGGGCGCAGAAAGATACTCATATATTTTTGTCGAAGTTGTAATTAGTGCAATTCAATGACCCAACACATGAATTGTGACGATTATTGTAGCTGGATATTGCAGGTAATTTTTTAAAAATATACTTTGTAGGTAACAGAGCTGTTTGACAAGCTTGTGCAGAATGAACCAGACAAGATTCAATGCCAAGAGGAGAAGCATGCCTTGAATGCCATTCTGAAAATCAATGCCAGTGACCCCAGCAGTGGACCTTTAAGGATTCCAAAACAAAATGAAAGACCAGCAGACATCAAACTTGCAAGTGGATACACAAGTAAGTATTACTAATTACTTAACAATGTACATGTAATTAGCACCTGGAGAATTAAATTTTGCATCCGTTACTGTGAACAGGAATGGAGAGGCTTTCACAATGTCAATAGGCTATGCTATTGTGTTTTAGAAAAAGAAGTCTGTAACAAAGTTAATTTATGCATGATTAGCGCCAGGCCCTGGGGACAGGTTTGTTACTAAGGCCCCGTATGCGTGGCTAGAATCTTTGTTGTATGCTCAACAGAGACTTAAATAAATAGTGTCGTGTTTATCTGGAACTTCTGTGTCCTTTATCATTGGAGCCGTTTCCTTGGACAACGTTTCAAAGTCTAGTCATGATTTATTCACCAATTGCAAAGTTGTTATTGATATGAAGTGACACAAATTTAAGGCCTTGTCCAGTCACTATGCCAGACGAATTTGAAAACACAGCTTAATTCTCCGGTTAGGCCTTTCATTCATCATGGAAATGCAAATTATCAAAAAGTCTCTTCGAATTGGAGAAATTTGAAGATGTCGCCTTTTCTTTTTCATGTGACTGGAGAACATTTTAAAAATGAAGGTTTTCACAAATGATTGATGGCATCATGATAATTAATCATGTGATTTCCCTGACTGAGATTTACTCACACAGAAATCCACATTGACTTGTGAGTTTTTTGTTTTTAAATTTGTCAAGCGTAGCTTGGATGGAAAACATTTGATGCGTTGTCAGAGTGAAACCTCTGTTTGCAAATCCCTGTGGCATACGTGTAGTGTACATGGGGCCTGAGTGTGTTTCTATTTTTTTGTGTGTTGAATAAATGCCAAATCATTAATTAAGACCACTCAAATCATTGAGTTACTGAGTAGCACTTCCAAGTGGTACTTAATTGTTACATTTTGTACTGTCCTCTTCATCATCATCATCACTAAATCATAAGATTCCTATTAATTTTAACTGATGGTGTGTAGTTTTAAATTAGCTGCATGTATCTTAAAGCCAGTAGTCAATGCTTTGGCTTAATATTATTGACACAATCACTGTGCATATTCTATGTACCTTTACAGTGCCAGTAATGGGATTTGGTACGGCTACCCTGATGGAAAACACAACGGCTGCTGTTAAAACTGCTTTTGAAATTGGCTACAGGTGAAATCATCATTCATTTTGAATACCTTATCTGGCTCTGTTACTTCCTGTACTTAAAACTTATTTTATGTCAGCTATCAGCTCTATATAAGAAGTAATACTAGACAGTTAACCTATAATTTTTTAAGTCTCTTTTAAATATCTTTCATGGAAATCAAACTGCTTTCTGAACTTAAAAGGTTTCTTATATTTTCCTGTTTTTAATAATTTGTGTTCCCGGTTTTATTTATCCGGGTTTGTGATTTTGTATGCGTTCCGGGCTAAGTAATTTGTGTTCCTGGTTTTATTATTCCGACGTTCCGACGTTCACGCGTTCCCGCGTACCCGCATTCGCCCAATTCTGGCGTTCTTGCTTTTGTGCGTTCTACCGTTCTGGGTTTAAGTATTAGCCGAGGAAATTGAACCTAAACACAAAAATAAGAGCAATTTCTATTTTTTTTTTCTTTGAGTGCAAAGCTACATGTACTTTGACAGCTAAAAATAGTGGCGTTTCGTCATGAACACCCAAGTGAGACCAGAAACGAGATGACGAGCATCCTGGCTTTGTCATAATATGGGTCCCCCCCCCTCCCCCTAGGGAAAATAAATAAACAGTATAGGTCTGATGTTGGAATTCTCATTCAATCTTTGTTCAGGTTGATTGACACTGCCCAAGGTTATCCTAACTCAGAGCCTCAAGTCGCTGAAGCAATTGCACAGAGTGGCATTCCTCGATCGGAAATATTTGTGATGACCAAGCTACATCCTAGATATTTAGGTTATGACACAACTTTAGAGGCCGTGGAGATGTCTTTGAAGTCTCTCAACACGGACTACATTGATTTGTTTCTTATACACTCTCAACATTGTGATGATTTTCTTCTAACCTGTGGAGAAGGCAAGTTTAATATTTCTATCGCAATTACACATTAAATCCCACGCTTGTATTTGGCATGAGGTCACAAAGAATGAGGTGGTAGGGAGGGGTGGGGTGGTTACAGTTAGGCTTTTATAGGTAGACGCAATCCAGGGGGACCGGAGTGGAACATAGGAAGACGTTTCCCCCCCACGATGCTGACTTCACACCCCCCCCCCCCCCTCCCCAGGAATTTAAAGTTTTACCTGCAAAATATTGGTGAAACCTGACACAGCACTGGCAGGTCATCTTCACTGGACAGATAATATAAATGTTGGCGATTCAGCCTGATATTAGTTAACAGAGCCCTTTCCTCTCCACCCTCCCAATAAATAGATTTATTATTGGCCTTTCTCACTCGGTACACAAGCAAACCAAGCAATTTTTTTACGAGAGACGGAAGTCAAAAGATGCGCAAAAAGCATGGATGAAAACAGTAGAACGTAAGCACACAATGATTATTTTAAGCTGACGACACTGCTGTTTTGACAATTGACCCAGCTACTAGCATCCATGACACGAAAACAAGGATAAACACAAGAATAAGCAGCCTTATTATATCTCTCAGCTACTACGCGCGCTTTGATTGGTTAGTTTAGCGGGACATAGTTACTCTACTGACTTACGGCCCGCTAAAAGTGAAAGCTTTTTCTGGTGCCAAAATGTCTCCTTATTTATCTGCAAGTGTTCTTAAAACCCTGAGACCTAACAACGAAATCGAATGGACCCATTTTGCCATTGAGATAAACACGTTTCACGTGGCTTGAAATCGTTTCAAATTTCCAGTCTCGCTCCGTACTGTAAAGGTTATCGATTCCCATTTGTTCCCTTTCAATTTACTCGGTCCGTAATCGCTTACAATACAGACTCGGTCGCTCAGTGGTACGCACGAGTCACTTAAGGCCAAGTGCAGTCATTATTTTTATTCCATTTGAGCCATTTGATAATAGGCTTGCAACTCGCCTTACGTGGCATTTTGTTATCGACTGAGCTCTTTTGTTTTCTGCAGGAGAACCAAAAGGGACGTGGGAAGAGAGCTGGAAAGCAATGGAAGAAATGCATAGGAAAGGAAAGATTCGCAGCCTGGGCGTAAGCAATTTTGACCTTCAAGACCTGGAAGAACTAGTTAAGCTTGCCACAGTACCGGTATCTGCAGTTCAAAACTGGTTTGACCCGTTCCATCAAGATCTTCGGATTAGAGAGTTCTGCCAAGAGCACAACATTCGGTACATCGGTTATTCTACTCTTGGTGAGTTTTTCTGTAGATAAATTAAGAATAAGTCTGCCAGTTTGAGTTTTAAACGACGTAGAGGCAAGTTAAATTGGAATGCAATTTTCAATTGTTTTTTGTATGCCACAAATGCACACACTGAAGAGAAATGAAGGTTAGCTTTTACTCAAAGTACGACTGTTGCGTAGAAGAGTTTTAGCAAGCGAAAGTCATTACTGAGGCATTACATCAGCGGAAAACTCGCAAAGTTCATAAGCAGTTTTAAAGTGGTTTAAATGAAGTAAATTGTAGAGTTCGTGATGGTTACATTAAGGACGGTACCTACTATTGTTGGTGCGCTCACGTTCTGCGCATTACGCGAGGCATGATCTACATCACGTGCGCGATAGGGTTGACATTATTGACGTTATCAACTACGGCCACCAAGTACGCGACTGAAATGAAAGCAAAATTTCCCTACTCTGACCACATCAAGTTTAATGAACATGTACTAAACCAGGAATACCAGAATGGCATCGTACCGCTAACCACTAACTGCTAACGGCTTCCAGCCAAACAACTAGCTGTTATCTGTCGAAAATTATACTGAAATCCAATTGTAAGCATGCACCTGCAGATGGCGTAGTGCGCGATCAAAACAAGTGCGACAGACGCAAATGTTTTACTTACTGGGGTGGTGACAGGAAAAAATGTAACGTGCCCAGTAAAAGTTTTCAAAAAAGATGAATAACTT
>Ga0126337_10001739_pt1 | contig 13413 bp, 10 predicted proteins | sample DipCmetagenome_FD_92527 | JGI IMG/M metagenome (GOLD analysis project Ga0126337, IMG submission 92527) | Coral microbial communities from La Bocana,Puerto Morelos, Mexico - Diploria C A metagenome | ecosystem: Host-associated > Invertebrates > Cnidaria > Coral | place: La Bocana,Puerto Morelos... | reverse complement strand
ATTCCAAAGATCTGTTTATTGGCACTGTGAATGTGACAAACTTCGACCAGATGCTCGATTCCAGCTACTGGTAGTTTGTAGTTCATGGACAAGGGGCCATAGAGCAAATGAGCCTTGTCTCAGCAGGCTTCAACTTGCAAATATGAGAGTTTCAATCAACGATGGAAGTAACTGGGAAACTTTTAGTGTATTATTGAGGCCTGGTCAGAGTCATATTTCCCAGTATGCAATGCGGTCAGATTCCTGCTGGTTGGCTTCTTGGCTGAGGTTGCTGACAAAATGAGCTACTTAAGCCCTTGCTTGACTTTTTTGGCCGAACTTTTCATTTGAGTTGGAAGCAGAAAAGTTGTTTTGCAATGTTTTCCCTGAGATTAAACGACTGAGTTGAAGAAAGATGTGTTTAGATTGTTTGCTTGTGAGGTAAGATTTGCATGAAGTTTTTTCACTGTTTTGGAGCTGGTGTGGTGTTTTGCTGCAATCTCCATTCTCTAAATTTCTTAGAAAAAGCAAAGTGCTGCCATCTATTTTCCTGTAATGTTTTACTGCAGAACAAATGCTTCTGTACTAGAATTTCTTACAGAAATAATAAGACCTAGCTCGAGGATTTTTTTCTCAACTCTATGCAGTTTTGAATGTTCACGCTTGCATGGAAAAGGTAAACGCCAACATTTCTATTTTTCTATGTTTTTATCTTTTCTAGCTTTAGCTGAGCTCAGGCTGAAGGGTAATAAACCGTTAACGCAATGAACCAAAAATATTGCCTATCTGGTGAATTTTTCTCGCACCCCAGGCAAAACACTGGTGCTGGGTATTGGCCAAAAATGCCTGATTTTGTAAATTTCAACTTTTCAGATTTTTTTCTTTGTGAATAATCAACGCCAGCCAGCCATTTTAGGTTCATTGCATAGACCAATATAAACATGATCTGCAAAATATGGTTTCTTGCCTGAGTGAATTGGTGTTTTTTCTCAGTTATCATTGTAAGAAACCGGCACCCTCTGGGACACCTTACCAAAGTTTGTACCGTTGCCATGGCAACATGAGACCTAAGCATCATTATGTTGGTCATCATTCATGGCAACAAGTTGCATGATGGTGATTATTTCTGATTAAGTCAGATTCTGAGCAAAAGTTGTATCTTGGATACCATTCGACCTTAAAGATTTTGAATACTCATGGAATTACTACGTCATCCATGAGCGAAAGGGGAACTGTCACAAACTGAGCCAAATCTTTGTTTATGGGGGGCTTGGAAACTTCCTCAGATCTTGGCACAGAGAACCTTCCCAGACTTTTATCTTTATGTAAATAAAAGTCTTGTAACATATATTTCGCGTTTTTTAAAGCGATCTTCATAATGAAAATTTTCAGCTCAACTATTCACGATTCAACTCAACCCAATCGAAAATCAATCATAACAACTAAGGTTTTCTCTTTCCTTTACAAAAAACATTCATGCACTATATTCACTGATTTTCGCTACCGGGATTGCTCTTCGCACAGACACCAATGATGATCACTGCAAACTGAAAAAAAAGACATCCGCTTTAAGGCTTCTAGGCCTCTTGTCAAGCAAGAGTCGAGCAAGCGAGTCGTTTGTTCAGTTTTATTTCACCCTGCTCTTCTGTCAAAAGTTGGCTTGTCATTCACCTTATGTATGGTTCCCATGCAATTACTACCTTCTCATTGTTCGCAGAGCCTTCACTTCCATTTGCAAAGAGATTTTGGAGGTGCGCAAGTGGCCGGATCTGATAGGTCACCTCACACACTGTCGATAGTTTTGGATTTCTAAATATAGCGGCATAGAAAAACTGAACGAAGCTGCCCCTGGTTGCGATGTTTGCAATGAGCAAAAGATTATCGATATGTTTATCTTTGGCGTGTCGGTCGATTTTCTTCGCGAACATTGCCATGTCGTAAGACACCAGGGCTAGATTCCGCAGCAAGTATATCCACAGTGTTAGTAAGTAGAAATGATACAAGACCACCGTCCAGTGTTCACTGTCGACTGTTCTACGAATCCATGCTTTTACCGTCGATTTCTCGATAAACTTGAGAGCGAGACACAACAAAATTAGAGTTGCGAATTCTAGAAGCAAACTCACACCAAGTAATTGCAACTTCAACAGACTCGGGAGAAAATCCATGTTGACAATGGTGATAGTCTGGACGCAAAATAAACCTAACCAGAACCAAAATACAGCTAGTCGAGGAGCTGCGAGGAAGAAGTTCACCACGTTGAAATTTCCCCAGCAAAATATCAACAATGTTATCACGAGCGAACTTCCCGCTTCGACGAATGTGCCCGCCATGTTGATGTCGTCTTTCGCCACTTGGGTGAAGACATGATTTCCACACGTTTCAGTGCTCGTTTCATTTGCAAGACAGACAAATGCGGGGACAGCGAACAGAAGGGTAAATGTTATTCTTAATAACCAAAGAACAGCCAAAAGAAAGCTAACCATCCACAATGCCGTCATCTTGTTGAGACACCTAAGATGGCAATCAGTAGTTTCGGGTCTATTAGTCTCAACTGACCTTAGACTTGGTAGCTTCGTGATAAATTACTCTTGGTTACCACAAGTGTATTTTACACGGTGATCAGTATTTCGTTTGGAAAGCGAAAGTTCCATTGTCCAAAACTACTAATTTAGAGGTATACCCTTAGTTGGTACGGTTACACGAAAGGCTCGTAGTTCAATTTAATTCCTCGAAAACGAAAACCCTGGCGTGAACTCAGTGATCCAGAAATAAATACAAACAAAATGTTAGTAGTTCCGGTTTCGGTTTCGCAAAAAACTGGATAAAAGGGCGGACCAATCACCCCACGTTCTCCGGCCGTTATTCCTATAAAGAATTTTTACAGTAGATGTAAGACAACAATAGCCGCATAGTTCCGTTAAGCTGAGCTATTTAGGCGCTCCTTTTGGCGGTCAATGACTGAACATTGACTGTAGACATTTCTCTCGACCCGACCTCTCCCCTCACCGGGAACAAAATAGCCAGTTCCGGGTAACACAGCAGAATCAGAATATATAATTAAACAAATCGAAACCACTGTCGATCGACACAGTGCCAGCCATGTTGTGGATTGCAGGATATTTTCAAGTTTTCTTGGTGGTTTCAAGATTCGTATTGAATTTTTTAAACTTCTTGCCAGCCTCTGTGTGCCTTTACTACTCAGCACCGGTAGAAAATTGCAGGAGTCAAAACCAATCGTACAACATACTCGGCCGGCAAGAGGTCAGCAATACAGTGAACACGATAGGAGCCGTGCTAGAAGATAGCAACTCACTGCTACTTATTTCAGCCATATTCTCTTGGGAACTGTTCAAGGTGAAAAGATATTTTCGTGCAGTCGTTCGCGTTGGACATTTCTGGGTTTGGTGCTTGTTCTGTATCACAAACGCTCTTTCGATTCTATACGTGGATATGGTCTACGGAAAGGACACGACAGGAAACATTAACGTCAACGCGGTAGCGCTTATCACAGAAATGTTTCTTCTCACTTTATTCGCGAGTGCCATCAATTTCATCGCACACGAGACCTACGTGAAGTGGGTTGAGGACCGATTCTGGGACCAGCTGAATGTTCAACGCGTATTCAAACCGCTCTTTCGTGTCGTTTTGTGCGCTTACTTCTTCCGCAACCTTGGCTTGTTTCTTTACGATACGGCCCTCGTCTCCATGAGCATCTCGTTGTTAAAGGGGGAACGAGTGGAAGGTTTGCGTGACTGGGACAGCCTTCTTCTGTTGCTGAGTGCCGCGTTCCGAGGAAGCTTCACAAAGTTCTTCTTCGAAAAGATGTTTCAAGGACAAAATCTTCCCCCGGTAAGCTATATTTTGACATTGAACGCTTTAAGAAAGAGGGAGGGGGGTTGAAGGAGTAGGATGAAGAACTTTTCAGCGTATCTCTGAGCATATCTGCAGTGCATCACGCAGTGCATGGTTGGGAGGGAGTACTCCCGATGCTGGCAGACCTATACTCCCTGTAGTGAGCCATACACCATGACGTGGGCAGCCAGACACCACATTTAGGCTATTACAGCGAGGGAATGAAACGCGACACACATCCCCGCTTTCCGAGGGGGAGGAGGAATTCCCCCTAAAATGGCCTAAACGGGGAGGCTCCACCCAAAATGGGTAGGATAGAGCTTCACAAGTTGAGGTATATAAATGGGAAGGAAAATCTGCCATTTAGGTATTTTAGTAGTCTTTTAATTACACTATTTTGGACAGACGAACCCTATGGTTGTATCGATTAATTTCTTTAGCACTATATGAAAATGACAAAACTTCCTTTACTGTAGATTTTTTTTACTGAGATGGGCCAATTACAGCGTTTGCAGTGTTCTTAAGTTGATATGAGAAAGGGGTACTCTTTCAAACAAAATGTAAGCAAAAGCGTTATGTTTTCTGTCTAAATGGAATAACAAAGGGAAAGTGTTGGACGTCGTAGCGGACTCGCTTATTTACGGACATTCTTGTTTTTCCCTGTGAAAATCTTACTTATGTTCTCTTAAATCATAAGGACACCGGTGAGTACGGACACATTTGTGTGACCCGAGTAAAACTCTGTCACGCATACCTCGCTTTACGGACATTGGGCGACTATGTCGGTGCTAACTGCACACTGTTATAAAAACTGGCTTTCTACAGGTCAATGCGAACTTTTATGAAGTCAAGGACTATACTGTACGGTTAAATAACTACTTTGTCGCGATTGAAACAAATGAGAAAATTAATTTTATTGCGAGATACAGTCGAACCTGTATAAAACGGCCCTGTATTAAGCGGCCACCCTCTTTTTAGCGGCCAGTTTTCAAAGTCCCGATTTTTCGCTTTTGCAAACGCTGTATTTGTTACCGATATAAGGCGGCCACCCTTTTGCAGTCCTATGTTTGTCTTTCTTTGGTATTTGCACCTGTATTAAGCGGCCACCCTGGATGGAAACTAAGCCACGTGTCATTTTATGTGCTATTTTATTTTATTATATAAACATCAGTGTTTTACAGGGATTTCTGCCACTGAGAAAAGCCATATATTTTCACATGTAAAAATACGATATTTTTCCGTGTAAAAATATCAGCCGATGAGAAGTCTTTTGTTGCTATGTTTTCGTGTTTGGGAATGGATAATAGTAGTGTTTATATAATAAACAGAATAATACATGGACGCTTGGAGATATAGAATTTATCTTCTCGTGTTGACATTTGATATCTAACTCGTTACCTGCGCTCACTCGTTCGATATCAATGTGAACACTCGAAGATAAATTCCAAATCTCCGCGCGCCCATGTGTTATTCTCTCTATGTTTGAAATGTGATCATCCATCATTATAAAGAAATAACAAGTACAAAGCTACTGCAGGTTGATAATCGGCCGTTTAGAATCAGCAGATCAGTAGCACTTTCCAGATGTCCGCAATGTGGTCATTCGACCACGCCCAGTGAGTATTTTGAGTGATTCTGTATTAAGCGGCCAGTTCCTAAGTCCCGAGGGTGACCCCTATATATATAGGTTCAACTGTATTTCAGCCAGAAGTTGAATGAGTACAAGATTTCATCGATCATTACTTAAACACACATTCACAGCTTTCTACCAACGATGGACGACAAGGCCCGGCCAGACATCCAGCTTAGACTGAACTAAATTGATCAGAACCTAACTACTCCAAAGGAATTGTAGAACATAAATATGAAATAGTAAGGAGAATTCAGATGCTTATCCTAACACCCTTTTTTGACAGGTGTGTGAGAAAGAAGCAGTGGAGACCTTACTGGGGCCCGAGTTACAAAGAGATCAGCATGGTGGCTATCGATGGATAAACGCGTCATCCGAATATAGCTTAACGTAGTCATTATTTCCAAAGGCAGTATATGCTGTGGATATCGGATAATACAATAAACAAAGTATAACCAAACATTAAAGGGTTGGCACGGCTCAACGTTTTTGGTAATTCTGCTGATTAGTAGACAAGTAAGGCTTAGACGTATATTTGATGGTTTCGGAGCCTTTAGGTAAGAGGGGGATGGGGACTACAGGGCGCAGAAAAGCGGAAACAACTTGGGAGAATACTCAACCAACAAAAAACAAGACATCCAGAATGTAAGAAAAAGTTGGCTCAAAGAGCGCTTTGTTTTGTGCTGATTGTACACATTTCGTGAATAGTAATATATTTTTACTCAACGCAATTATGTTCTACTTCATTGAGGTTAACTGCTATTGATACGTTACAATGTACGTTGCATGAAAAAAACCTTGGACTATTTACATTTTTAAGTGTTTTTCCTGTCATTAGCATACTCGTTACAAAAGTTTAGGTCCCAAAGTTATTTAGCTTTCCTAAAAATGCAGTTTAAATAAAGTTTGGCCCACCTGTCCAGTTTGAGGTCAAACTCTTTACAATGGAAATTGGACAAATGGGAGTGGAGACCAGTGGAGGCTGAAAGATCTCGGCGGAGTATTTTTGAAAGTAATGATACAAGCACATGTATTATACTTGGAAGGAACAAGAGCTGATGTCCACAAAAACTCGTAAAAGCTCTCAGCTAGTCTCACAGATTCTTTTTTGTCCAGTCGTAAACATGATCGACCGATGGAGGCCGATGATAAAATAACACGGTCACTCAGTTTGTGGTCATCATTTGACATGTTACTTGGCAACAGTTACAGCGGAAAACAGCAAGCTAAAGCCAGCTTGTGATGAAAGACGTTACTTGAAATTGCAGTTTGGTCTAGAAAATATCTTTACAAAAGAGGTCGATCTACGGGGCTGGAGTCTTGACACGCTTACTGAATCTGTGTGTGAGAGGACTTCTTAGTTTGGGCTCTCTTTTCTTGTAATGTTCATTGAAGTCCAGCCTGAAGCTAAGGAATCTTAAACTGACATCCTGATGACTAGTGAGCATCATAAGAAACTGTTGAACCATGTCCTGCAAGGAAAAGCAAAAACCAACATCAAAGAGGAGTGCTACTGTTACACGAAAAGCGAGTCTACGCTTACATCTGGTTTTAAACACACGATTCTGCAGCATGATGCGAATAGAAGTTGCTACTTTCCTTCAAGTAAAAGCGTCACATCCAGGGGTTTTCCACATGCAGGTGACCGACCTCCCCCCTCTTCGTCATTATTTTGTGCAGTTATTTGGTAGCACCCATTCACATTTCTTACATCGAATAACCACTAGTACGACTACTCCCCCCTGGATGGGATGTTAGTTCGTCTTAGGTTACTTGGTTGAACAACAGCTTTCTTACAAAATATATTAATATAATAAATTAATATTTTACGATAAGGCTTCCAGTCACCAAGAGGTGGTTTTCAGGAGAGTCCTCTAAAAATAAAGGTCTAAAAAATAAATCGAATGTCTAAAATACAGAAGTGTCCTCTTGTGTTCATTTTGAAGCCGCCTAATGAAAGTGAATGTCACAAAGATAACTGAAGATAATTTTCATACATGATAATTTTCAGGATTAAAGCTTTACCTGGTAGGAATTGGACAGCACTTTCAACTGAGCACGGGTATCTGGAATAACATGGTCCACAAAGTTTACCGATCGTCTTCTTTCTTCTTCCTCGTCCCAATCAGTCATGCCCCACTCCCCCTGACCAAACAATAAGAATAACAAAAACATTTATCAGCGATCTACATCAGACATTGAGGCAGTTACACTGTAACTCCCATACGACCTACACTTACTTTGTTTTAAAAAGATTTCATCTTTGGTTAGTTTCTGGAAGATGTGCTTACCGAATATTACCAGAAGAAACGGAAATATTGTTAAGACACCAACAACTCCAACTATAGGGGCTTTATAATCTGATTAAAATTTATTCGTCTTTAGAACTTGAAGCTCAATATATGCTCTATTCAATACATCAATACAAACATGCGGTCTAATATGCAAAAGAACTTTTTCTTCGGAAAGACTATTGTGTGCAAAGTTTGGAAGCCATTTATTTCGTAGGAAGGGCTGGGAGAGAGAAATCGTTACCACAGTGTTTTCACTAAGTAAGGTAGAAGAATAGAGAATTTATATTCTTCATAATATATCCATAGATTAGTTTTTGTTCAAACTACATCAGAGAAATATGAAAACGCAGCTCTATCTCTCTGGTTAGGCCCACCATCCACGCTAATTCGTCACGAAATCGGAGCTTTTCGAAAACGCTCGTCTAAGCGGAAGAATTTGAGAACGCCGGCTTTTCGGAGAAAAATTCGAAAACGGGGCTTTTCGAAAACAATGGCGTCACGATAGTCAATTGGTTTTCCTCAAACACAAATACAAAATGACCAGTGATTGTTCTTTTTTTAAATTCCCCCGGTGGAGTATGGACGCCGCCTTAGAGTCAAACAATCCAATCGTCATTCCCCAGTATTGTACTGCGCATCCCCTATTGCGCACAAATTCAAGAGTGATTAGCGCGCGTGCATTAGAAAATGGCGGCTTTCTCTTTACGGCGGGACCCCGTCATAGAAGTAAATCGTCATTTCTTCGAAAACGATTGTGGTGACCTATAATTTTTTCTGTTGTTTTGAATTGAATACTATATTTCTCAGTGTAGAACAAGAACCAATCGTTGGAAACGGGAATTAAGCAAGTAATCGTGACAATAATTATGGTTCTATTATAAGGAGTTATAGGGTACAAACACGGCTCTGTTGCTCCTAAACGAACATGGGGACCCTTAATGTTCATTTCAAAATTTAAGTTCCCATAATATAAACAAATGATAGGCAAAATTTGACAAAACTCTCAGTGCAGGTTTTATTTCAGTAAAATGACGTTAGAGTAACTACATACTAACCTCGTCCGTTCGAACTTCAACGGCCTTTTCAAGCCTGAGCCTCGACTGCAGCTCAGTGGTTGCAGCAGAAAAGAATGTGTCTTGAGCATTTTGGAACTGGATGATCAGGTCAAAAATGGTTCGCAGCTGGGTCAGCATTTGCTGAGGAAGATTTATAAAATCACAAATTTAACATACACGCTCTGAAAATGGTTTGAATCCAGGGTATCAGTAGTTCGTATAGTGTGATCGTCCGAGTAAGAGTAGTTCTGAAAAGAACTGTTGTTGGTGACGGGTCCAGACTGACAAACACTATTCACTTGACTCTGAAGATGACTTTCACTGAAGTTGTTGAAACGTCAGTCACCAACACCACTCGGACGATCACATAATACATACTGTGATTGGACAGTTTGTCCTAAATAACAAATGCATGAATAAAGAACACTTGTGATACGGAATGAACAATTGGGTGAGAAATGAGGGAACCACGTATGTACACCTACAAACACAGTCGCAACTATTAAACTTGACTCAGTGGATTACAAAGAACACATGATATTATTGTAGTTATTTTCTGTTTTTTCTTCAGCAGCGGTACTGTATGACTGAACTACTGTAACAATAATAGGAAGAGTTATTTAGACCCCACAAAGACAAAAAAAATTAAATAATTTTCACGGCATAATAACGCTCTGCCCGATACCTCAGAGCATGAATTTTCTTATGAAACTCAATACCCTCATTTATTAAGTTCTCCATCTAAATGTAGCCCAGCAAAGGCGAGAGACACCAACTGTACCAATATAACCAATCTATATTTGACCAAATAAGAAAATCAAGTGGCAAAGGCCTGGGGAGGGACAAGTGGTCACAGTTGATGCTGCTCACCTCAAGGGGGAGGGGGGAGGGCAATTCCTGCACAGCATAAAAACGTCGTGCAATGGAAACCACAGGGAAAGAATCGAGGAAGGGCTTTATGCTATCCTGTTTCTGTGGTGGACTTGTAAAAAAATTCTCGTGCAAGCTATTGTTCATCAAATAAAATCATGCATAACCTTAAGGTGAGAAAAAAATTTCTCTGCCTTAGAAATTTGCCCAACCTCCCCACCCCCCCCCCACCTTAACCAAAAGTAATGGTCCATCCCTAAACTGGATGGATGGAAGTAAAAGCACAGTTCAACAAGGTCTGACTGTTATAACAAGGTTGGTTTTCCATTTTTGTTTATCCACGCTCCGTACAAAGCAGTTGCATAGTCCATAGAGACAGCGACTTACTCGTGACTCAGCATCTAACAGGCAGCGGTTAAGCACCTGGTCCAGGAACGTTTCATGTGCTGCTATAATGTGATCCAGGTCACTGGCCTCTGCTACTTGTTTCTTCAGATCTGCCCAACAACATTCCAAAACCTGACACCAATGAAAGAAAACAGATCAATGACATTTATATCAACATGGTAGCACAACAAATCAGTTCAAGCTGGGAAAGTGGGCTGCAGAGAGATGGGTCCCCTATCCCCACTGAAGCTTGATGATCGGTTCTACCAGTGAAGCTTCGTCACTCAAACCTCTCACAAATGGCTCTTCTAGAAGTCACAAACTTTTCAAAAGTTAATGACTAACAATAAAAGCAATCCAAATTTATTACGTGAGGTAAATTATAAATAATCACCAGTATAAAAAAAAAAAAACAGATCTCAAGATATTTAGATAGGGACTGGGCCCACGTAATCACCCAAATATAGCGCACGGATTGTAATCACAACTCCTCATAAGACTATTTTAACCTTTTTCGATAGTTCACCTACCCATGAATTGTAATTTATATGCCTGGCACAGTTTCAGGGATAAAAAGGTAACGCCCACTGTATTTGTTGCCAACAACTTACTAACAGGTGACATACACATCACTCTTTGTTGGTCAACTGTTGGCCGCCAATCGAACAAGAATTGTTAATAAACTTGACGGATGTCTGTTGACCGACAATCGGCTGATAGTTTCATCGAGGGGTAAAGCTGTTCTTCACTTTCCACCTCATTCAACATCAGGGCTAATATCTTAAAGGGGGGGGGGGAAGAAGTTTTCTCTGCTGCAGAAAGGGGGAGGGGGTCAGTAGTAAGCAGCCAAATTCAGCGCCTCATAATCCAACAATGATCACGCACAGCTTTGCTTGTGATTAGGTGCTGCCTTCCTTACCTCAAATGTGATGTAGTACTGCATCTGATGAATAAAATGTATCATCTCTGTTCCCAGCATGTGGCACATATGAAGTATAGGGGACACCTCTGCCAAAGTTAAAACAACATTAATTTTAAACCCATATAACCACATGGATATCTTAGATTTAGAAAATATATAGATGGACTATAAAATTAAGTTTAAAATGACACCACGGTCAACCTTGTTAAAGATGGGGCTATTGTTCAAACTGTGTTGTACTGAAGACTAGTGGAGTCACTTAAGGTGGTTATTGCCGCATTTCAATTGCAGGTGAAACACTAATTTTTGTCAGGCAATGAGGTCCATTGCAACACGATGGTTTGCTTCCACTGGTGCATTTCAATCCGCAATCTTATTCAAAATGTTAGCTGTTCTTCCAACACCTCAATGCGACTCCATCGTGAAACAAATGAATAAATATTTATCTTCTTGATCGGAAAATTTTGGCAATTTCTGAGGATACTTGAAAGTTTTCTGAAGATCACCAAAAGGACCAAAGACTTTCATGGACATATGGAGATTTTACTTTGAATGCCTTTTAGTGAAAAAATTAAGAAACTGCATTATTTCCCATAAAATTAGAATTAAAATATGTTGTATTTTAAGTATTTGAAAATTGATGTGATATTTATCCTTAACTTTGTGCCATCGGACAACTTATTTTTCTTGTTACTTATGAGAGAATTAAGGGCACACCATCACACTTTCGGAAACTGATTGTTAATAATGTTTATTTCAACCTGGCAATGATTTCAACATTCTGCGATTTGTCATTTGTTGCTTCCACATTTCAGTCAGGCAGTACTCAATTCTCTTCGCCCTCCACAGGAAATTAAAGATCCTCAGGTAGTGGATCATGCATTCTGGTGTAAAAACCTGCAAAGAACATTAGCAACATAAAATCATAATGGTCAGAGGGCTAGGAAACTACAGGTCTTTGCACGAATTACGGGTCTATCCTGTGAGCATCGCTTGCTCAGCATCATAGGCCAGCAATGAGTGCAGAGGGATATGTAGCTGAGGCCATTTTTTACAGATTCTAGTTTTGTCCATATAGCCTGTTACAGGATAACTGTAAAAAGATGGCAGAAATACATGTATAAAAAAGTTTAAAGGTAACTGGATTCTTAACCATGGGTTGTAAGATTTCAAATCCAAAAAGGTACCATACATAGGAATGTTTAAGTCTCATAATAATTGCTGATAGTGTCAAGACACTATCCCCTTGTTCGCAATGTTCTTCATTCATGTCACGGCCTGTGTAACCAAGATTCATGAATCAATTTCCAACCTTGACAAAACTTCACTTCAACAATGGATGCTCTTTGTGTGTAATTCTGTAGAGTTAAGTTTGTGCCTCTAAATTACTATTTGGAAAATTATGAATCTTAAGTACTCGCCTGAGTAGTGCATTTGAGCCCATGTACCCAATAACTATTCATAAATACATGTAACAGTACTTACGGTACTAATTGGGCCATCAACATGATAATCCAAGCTAAAAACATCCCAGCCAGCATCTCCAGGAGAAACCTGCTCAAACCCAACATGAGATTACTGTAAGTACAGGTGCTATTGCAAGTCGCTGATGTCATTATAAAGTAGGTACTAAATTTGTTAAGGGTGCAAAGATCAAGGCTCCAGATAAATCAAAACTTGACGACAGTCCTGGATTGTATAAGCACGTACCTCAAGCAGTCGACAGTCCAATCTTTCAATGATCTCAGGGTCTGCGTACTGTGCATTGGTGGCCCTTATAGCAGTCTCCAAAACACCAGTCAAATTGTGCATGTAGAGAGTACTGGCTGGCTTGGCTAAGTCAGACCTACAGTGAAAAGAGATAACAATATTATCAGCAGGGCTAAAAAAATACTTGAATTCCAGCCTTCCCTTTGGACAAATAGCTCTCAAATGTTGCTTGCCATTTTACGACTTGACTGGCAAACAACTTACCATAACCCTTTGTCCATTAGACAAGTGATAAGAAAAAGCTCCTTGCCACACAGGAAAATCTGATAGTCTTTGAGGGCTGAGCCCTGAATTCAGGAGTGATTGGCATATAAATTCTCATTAAAATAGTGTCAGCAAACTGAGCAAACATATCTTGTAAATGTTGTGGTTTAGCATTGCTTTCGGAATGAAATAATTACAGTTTGAGATGATTTTCCTTTGTTTCCCTCCTTGTGGAAGATCTTGTTATACATAATTTCCAATACTTGGATAACCAACAACTTACTCAAGAAGATCCATGAGATGCCTGATGAAATCTCCTTGTCCCAGAAGAAGATAGAGTCGCAGTGCCTACGAGAAAATAATAATAACATTTCTCAAACACTGAATGTCATTTGTCTGTCACATCACAACGATAACAGAACAACAGGAAAAAACTAGGCAAGAATT
>Ga0126337_10001737_pt1 | contig 13415 bp, 15 predicted proteins | sample DipCmetagenome_FD_92527 | JGI IMG/M metagenome (GOLD analysis project Ga0126337, IMG submission 92527) | Coral microbial communities from La Bocana,Puerto Morelos, Mexico - Diploria C A metagenome | ecosystem: Host-associated > Invertebrates > Cnidaria > Coral | place: La Bocana,Puerto Morelos... | reverse complement strand
TTCCCCGTACGCTTAATCAGAAAGCTGATTATTACAGTAAGATCGTTGATTATGACGACTGGTGTGTTTCCAGTGATTATTTTCGTAACATAGATTCTCGATGGGGTCCCTTCACCGTGGATTTTTTTGCTAGTTATGCAAATACCAAGTTGCCTAGATTCTATTCGCGCTTTTACAGTCCTAACACTTCGGGTGTAGATGCTCTTTCTCATAGCTGGGAAGGTGAAAACTGTTGGTTGGTCCCTCCCGTTTGATCAAAACAAAACTGTTTAAATTTCTATGGAAAAACAAAAAAGACAAAATAAAAAGAGAAGGGCTATATCAAGATCGAGATAAAGGGGGTATGCGTATGATAGACGTAGAAACTATGATTAAAGCCCTGAGGTTAGCTTGGATTCCGAGACTTTGCGTACCGGGAAGAAAAAATTGTAAAACTGTTCCAGACTGTTATCTAGGCGGATATGGAGGGTTGAGCTTTCTTTTAAGATGTAACTACGACGCGAAATATATCGTCGGTCTACCATCATTTTATAAAGACATTTTTTAAAAGGTTTTTTAATGAATTGAAAACCCTGCATAACTATGATAGAGGGCAAGATATGATCTTATTCAATAACAAAGAAATCCTCGTGGGAGGGAAGCCCATATTCATCATTCTGTTTATACAAGATCTGTTGAACAGCAATGGCCAGTTTATGTCTTACCAAGAATTTAAGAACAAATACGCTTGCAAGACGAACTTTCTCCAATTTTATCAAGTTGTAAGTGCGATACCGAAGCATCTAGCTACAAACGCAAAAAACACAGTACCACCAGAAAGCGAACCATTCATTGAGAACAGCCCCCTTTTCCAACTAGACGATCTGACAGAAAGTCACTTAGGTAAAGCCAAAACTAAGGACTTCTTTCAGTTACAAAATGGAATCAAGCAATACAGCTGGATGGAGAAACATGGAAAAAAATATTTACCTCCTTGAAAAATATTTGTAAGGAAACAAAATTAAAAGAATTCCAATTGAAACTTATTCACAGAATTGTAGTAACGAAAAAGGAGCTTTATCGATACGGAATCAAAACGGATGATGAATGCCTTTACTGCGGTGAACACGATTCAATTGATCACACATTTATTGATTGCGAATTTGTCAAAAACTTCATAAAAAATGAAATCAACTGGCTTAATGTTGTCAACAATTCGAATTTTACTCCAACAATTGAAGAAAAACTATTTGGCATCATGTCCGGTCCAGACGATAAAATATTATTACAGAAATTTAATTATGCGACCTTGTTTATGAGATTTTACATCTATACCTGTAAGATGCAAAACAAGGCTATTCACCTTCCTACTTTCGTTGATAACGTGTTATTTAAATCCAGAATATAACATCTTTCTTAATAATTGAATACGAAAAAACACTCCCCCTCCTTAAGCACTTCATGTAACAGGCACTTGTACTACTGCTCTTGTAACAATGTAAACACTGTATTTGGAAACACACTTGTAATACTTTGTACTTGTATCACTTGTAAAGATGTAAATAATGCGCTTGTAAACACATGCAGATAACAAATAAAGATCGATATATATATAAAAAAAAAACTTATTTGGTGTAAAAAAATATACATTCATTCACAGGAAAAGCAATTAAGTGGAGATCTGCAGATCTGTTTTTTATTTTTCAAGTGTTTCCATTTCTTGTTGCAGGGAAACTTGGTATACACCAAGCTTTTTCTGAAATTCGCTTTCTTCTTCCACTGTTTTTGCATAAGTTTCTTTACGTTGTGCAACTTTATCTGGGGCTTGTTTTTTCGTTAAGGATTTGTTTTAGATGTGTCTTATGTTTTAAACATCTCCAGTTTAATTCGCTGGTTCAGAACGCCTTTTCGTTTTTAATTGCTTTAGGAGCTTCGTGTCTACTTCTTCTTCCTCTGCTAAATCTTCATCTTCCAAAGTTTCCAGCACCTGAATACTCTCCTTCAACGGGGCCTCCTCTTTTTCGAATTGAGAACTTTTCATATATTTGCTACGTGCCTTTATATTTTTCGATTCCGGAGCTCTTAGTTTTCTTTTCAGTTTTTCAATTTCCCTGAGCAATCTACATTTTCAAGATCTTCAATCTCTTGTTGTGTCTTCCTTATAGATTTTCTATCTCATCCATTTATTTTTTCTTCTCATATTGCTTCTCTTTTAATTCTTTCCGTTTCTCATATATCGTATGTTGGACTTTCTCGTATGTTGACGCCCCGAGGGGAGTTTTTATTTCTTTCGGAAGGTTTTTATTGATCTGGTCTAGACCTGCGCTTTTTTCTGTGGTCATCACGTTATACAGTTTTTTGCCAGCTACAAACATTTTAACTCTAATGTGAAGGATGAATTATTCAACATGACTAGAGCGTGGGACAAAGAAAATATCTGAGCCCCGACAGGAATCGAACCCATTTTAACTTGAAGTCTGCCTTTTGAGTTGTACGATACCCCAGTTCGCTTGAGCTCATGTTTGGAGATAATTTTTTTGCAGCAACCAAGGCTCTTTCATTCAGTGTCGGCGCGTCGACGGATGTTTCTGCATAAGACGTTTCTGGAAGCTCGCTTTCCTCTGCACCACCTGGCGTTTCGTTGTTTCGTCGACACCGCCCGTATCATCATCGTCCTCCCGCCAGTCGTCACCAGGGTCATAGCTAGGGCTATCAAAGCCGCCCCTTCTTCCGCCATTGCAGTGTATTTCAATTATGTTCTTTTTTTAAATTAGTAAATAAACTCCGCTGGTTAAACAATGTCTGTTCCAGAGACCCTGCGACCAACTCCTACGGATAAGACCTTGGGGGGCCATGAAGGCCAAGCGAGCTGTCAAACAAATCACCTTCGGGTGCATCAAAGTTGTCCCTGAACGTTTCATTGCCCAAGCAAAATGAACACGAGGTGCTGGTGCCCTGCTCGCTGGCGCTGCGCATCTACATCGACAAGTAGGTAGGGGACGAAAATAGAGTCCGCGTTCAGATCGTCGGTACCACCCTGCAAGACAGTGTGGATTACGACATCTACAAAACTTTCGAAGACCTGTTCCTCACGGTCGAACAGCGCGACAACATGATGCTTAAGGGGATTCAGAGTGAAAAATTGTCCAAGATGGAGACAAGGAAACGTCGGGCGTCGCCGCTGAAAACAAGCTGAACGATATCTTCGGAACCAAGTACCCCATCACGCTGGACCACAGCTCCTGACCGACCACGGCGTTTTCTACCCCCGGGCCCTGTACAATGATCTCAATTTCGAAGTGACGGCCCCCCCTGCTTCACAGGTTTTCGCTCGGACCCCTCCAAGCCGAAATTCAAGATGAACAACATCCAGCTAGAGTACAAAATGATCCTCAGCAAGACGCTTGTAGACAGACCGCACAAAGTGTTAATGAACGGCAAAGAGTTCGCCTAGGACCACGTGATGCGTCATAAAGTGGTGACCTTCAAAAGAGAGACGGACTCGCTAATGAACAGGCAGTAGCCCATATTTTTCCATGCATACTTTTCGGAAGTTTTCGAACACATCTGCCGGCAGCACGGCATCGGTTTTCACGTACCGATCGTGATAGCCGCCGAGAGTTTTGTATCCGAACTCAGCCCTGAACTTCTTCGCGTGGGCGTACTCTTTCTCTGTTATTCCTTTTCCAGCTAGAATCGAGAAGAACTATTCTTTTGCCGGGAGCCCTATCTCGTCGAACCTTTCAAAGCTATCCATGTACTCGTACGGGTAAATGCCCTTCTTAACGACAGGTTCCTCTTTTCGATGTCTTCACAAGTCTTTTTCCCGTTATTCTCATGTCTTATTGGTGTGGCCTCCTTCACTGGCGCGTCTAAGCTGCTCATCATGAAATTTAGGCTGTCTATAAACTTCAGGTTTCTGAGTGAAAAGGAAATGTATTTCTCTGTGTTGTTCGGGATGCATCTTATTTCTCTCTGCACCCCGCCATGGCGGAAAACGGCATGGCTCGTGGAACCTTCTTTTGATCGTTGCCTGACCTTCTTTCGCACAGCCGTGGATCTTCCTTATCAAAGATTAGAAGTCGGCGTACACCACGAACGGCGCGTTGATCTGCTTGTAGTAGTTCTGGAAATTTCCCTTGTTTTCGCTCTCTTTGGCCAGCTCGGTCCTTATACGCCTTTTCAGCTGCACCATGCATTCGTGTTTGTGTCTTTCGAGCAGAGCCTCTGTTGTGTAGCCATGCAAACAGCGTTCGCAGAAATGTTTTACACCTCCGTGCCGTCATGTAGCAGCGCGCTCAACCTTCTCACAAAATTATAATGGTTCTGTAATGTAATGTAATGTAAAACTTTATTTAGACACGGGAAACCATCAGTAAATTAAGCTTAAGTAAAAAATTAAAACTAATAATAAACATCACGTTTATTCTTGGGATGCTGCCCTGTTTTTCGCTGAGCCTATGCATGATCACGCGCTCGTTTTCCAAGCCAAACACGTTTATAGCCAGGTGCGGGTTTTGCTTCTGGAGTTTGTTAATTTGTGAAACCGGTGTTGGGAGGTCAATGCCAGTGAATTTCAGCCCGTCTTCTGTAGGGTATCTTGACGGTCTTGACACGTTCATGCCGTCTTTCGTTGGGAACCGCACATAGCGCCTATCTCATGCACTGATTAACCCCGTTTGGGGAACAGCACTTTTTAACGTAGAAACACTGTGATTAGCCTACAGTGGCCAAAATCGACATTCTTGAGTTGTGTTTAGGTTAATTAAGCTGTTTCACTCAAAACACCAGTTTTAACATGTAAACGCTGTTTTCGGCCTAAACTGGCCAAAAGGAACACTTTTGAGTTGTTCTTATCGTAAATTACGCTGTTCTACTTAAAAAACACCTCGCGCTATGGCTATACGGCGTAAAGGCGTAGAAGCAACTCGTCCTCTTGGATGGGGTTGGACATAAACTCTATTTCCGCAAAAAAACACCCATGTTACGGAAACTGCAACAGAGAAAATTAACTCTTGTGGGTGTGATGAACTACCAGAGGCATTGCAAAATAAGTTTGCACGTCAATGGTGAAAGACGAAAAGAAATCAATGACAGGAGGATGGAGGTCTTGAACGTGAAAACCAAGACCAGAATGGGATTGTAGATCGTGAGAACGATGTATGAGACAGGAAATGAGGGAGTTACCATCATCACGAGGAAAGTGCCTGATGGAAGGGAAGGCAATCAAAAGCAGGCTGATGAGGATGAGAATGAAAGAGAAGCACATCAATATCACCATCGTCCAGTGGTATGCATGAACTAACGATATTGAGGAAGACAGAAAGGATGCATTTTACTACCGGTTTCAGGCTGAGCTAGAGAACACACCACACCACACCACACCATGACTGATGAGAGACTTGAATGCAAGAGTGAGAAGTGACAACACAAATCAAGATAGAACCATGGGAAAGGAAGGATGTAGTAGTATGAAGAACAATGGAGAGAGGCTACTTTAATTCTGCAGGGCAAACGATTTGGTCATCAGAGGGACACTCTTCTCACACCAAGAAGACAACTAGCTTACCTGGTGCTTCCCTAAAACCACCTGGTCAACGGGACATGGAGAAGATCACTGCAGGATGTCGGAGTCAGAAGAGGAACTGATGTTGGCAGTGACCACCATCCTGCAACGGCAGGAGGTGAAGCCGAGGAAAAACGGGCCTAGCAAGGCAGTACAACAGGCGTCAGTAGCATGCTTGGCACTCCGATGGAAAAAGGAAGGAGCGGATTATGGCAGATGCTTGGCAAGCCATCGAGAGCAGAAGAGCCTTATAGAAGAAGAAGGTCATGGACACCAGATCAGAGGGGCTGAAAGAGAGATATAGGCGGCAGTAACAAGAAGGAAACAGGACAGTGAAGAAGAGGATAAGGGCAGACAAGCGGGCCTAAATGGAAGACCTTGTAAATCAAGCAGAAGCTGCCGCCAGCAGGGAGAACAAGGAGCGGTGTACAAGATCGCCAAGTTCGTCAGTGGCAAGTCCCGCGGAGCCACCGACGCGCCAATTGTGGATAAACAGGATAATCAGCAGGTAGGATGGGCAAAGCATTTCAACGAAGTTCTGAACAGAACACCACAAAAAATTGAAGTAAAAGTACCGGACCCTGATACTGAAGTGAACGGAGAAGATGTTCCAACAACCAACAAAATTTACCTACCTTGCTAGCACTGTCAGGCATGACTGCGCAGAAGGACTGTGACCGCTCACGAGAAAACGTACACAACGGCTATGCGTTCGAACGCTTAAAAACCGTGCCATCCGTTTGCAATCCGTTCGTGATCAATGGGATGCCGTTCGAACGGATTGGATCATCCATTCAGAAAAAATTCTGGTCGTTCGAACGGCTGCTACAATCCATTCAGTAGGAAGTACAACGCCGCAAATGATCCCTAAATTGGCCGAAAATGATCCCGAATCGTAGATGATCCTCGATATGGACCGCAAATGATCCCGCCGGAAAATTAGGAATGGCAAGGAGTTTGTTCCTCGAGTCGAGGTTTTAATTTTTAACTTAAACCGAAATAAGTCAAAACTGACCATATTCTATATAGATATGATTCTCGGGATAAATAATTCTTCGGATTACCGCACAAGCTCTGCGGAATGCCTTGTAATCGGCTTTGTCTATATATAACCATAACCGCATTTCATAAACATTTAACCGAAGCGAAAATTGCGAATGAATAAATAACGTCAGTTCAGTCGCGCAATGTCCTGCATCTTAATTTACTCAGCTGAATCGTGTCTTGTTCTCTGGCCTGTGCGTTTTGTCATACCTTGGGTGCCATAGATACGTAGGATATGCAAATTCAAGTATTAAATAATTCTCTTCCGTGTGTTATAGCCCCAACGAAAAAATGTCCCCTTAGATGACGATCTCTACGACGCTCTGCACAGTATCTTAAGCGGAGAAAGAACGTTTCAAGACTGGCCTAAAAGATCTGATTCCTGTTTAAGGTAACGAGTGTACAAAAAATGGAAAAGTGGTGTCTACGAGCTCAAAGATGTTTACGACTCAATGATAGGGAGCAGATCCAAACGAATCGTACTCAAGGCATCAAATTCCGTTGGACTAACTTATCGCAGAACTAACTTATCGCCATCCCTCACACCTAAAGACTGCAATTGTTTGTTGCACGCAATGGGTGAACAGCTTACGCGAGTCGGAAGGCATCACAGCTCCGTTCTGGCCTGGTCAGAAGTAACCTCAGAAGTAACCTCACCACCCCTGAGGGTATTCGCTACCGTGAATTTATTAATCATGGAGGCTGGGATAGTTACCTGGGACGGATGTCAATGGATGGCAAATGGAGTGATTGGATTGCACTATGGGGACTTACCGATATGCTAAATATTGCCGTTGCATTGGTATCTAGCCTGGGAGAGGCAGGATTGGAAATTAGTAACCCTACAGCGCACAAAGAGGCAACTTCGGAGAGTTCGGGATCAGTTGCGGTCCAATTTGGGGATCATTTCCGTTCTGAGGATCATTTCCGGTCGGGTATCATTTGCGGCCCGGTACAGTTAAACCTTATACAGCTGCCAGAGACAGCTGCCCGAAAGGCTGTGTTCGTTTAAAACAAACATTTAACCTTTCCGATTCAAACGGCCTAGTTTGTCCGTTCTGAAAAAAAAAAACTGTATTTAAAATCACAGTTCAAGAAATAAATACTTTGATCAAATGTTATGCTGTGCTTTCTTTTGTTTGTTTGTTTTTTTTAATCACAACCCTTAATTGCTTTCATTTCAGTTTTAGCAATAAGTTGAAAAAAGCGTTGAAAATATCTTAGAATTGTAATAGCTTATAGGTCGTTCTGGCGATAACTTTTTCACAGATTTTTTCACAGACACCTAATTTAGTTATTATCAAATAATTGTAGTTGTTGAACCACAGTGATTCGTGTCTTTGGAGAGTTTAGCCGCGCATAGACAAAATCCCCAAACAAGTGAGTGTCGCACTTAAATAATTTGGCACGATTTAAACGCTTCCTTCTAGAAATTTCGGTGTCGCGCTTTGAAAATAACACTTAAACCGCGTCACATTTTCAGTAAAGAGGAAAATAGCCTATTCCAGGCGTTCTTAAGGTTCGGACGCAGCGGGAATAACAGCAAGCGAAAAACTAGGGGAGAAGCCGGGCGAGAGGATGGACCTCTCCCCTACGCACGCCGTTTTTCGCGCTGCAGCCCAACTAACTGAACTAAACAAACTTAAAACTCAGACTCTAAACGGCCATTGGAAAAGACGTTCTTTCCTTCTCTTTGGAAAACTCAAATCCGGAATCAAATCGATTGACTAGGTATTACCTAAAGAGAGACATAATATTAAAATAAACTTGGTGCTCTTCTCTGAGGGGAGACGTTGAAACAAGACAATGTTATTGTTTACTAGTGAGTTCTGTCGAAGTGTGCTTGATCTATATCGACAAAACTTGCGTTACAGGTCACGTACAAAGGGTCGACAATTGGTATGCCAGGGTGCTTTCAATTCAACAAAAATCACCTGTTCAAATTTTCGGAGTTTTCGCTGGTCGAATGGAACGCATTCGGACGGCTTTCATTTCTTTTCCGGTGAAACTTTGTTGTGTTTGAAAATGGCGGACTTTTTAAACATTTTCGCGGTCTTAGAGCACGGTGATTGTGAAACAATAAGTTGTACCATTCTCGATAGCAGCGACGACGTAATACTTCTGGCTGCAGTTGCCTGCTTTCTGCGGAGGGAATTAACTCGTGTAAATGGGTACAATGAAATAACTATTCCAGTGTATATGTCGTGTGAGTTCGAAAACCATTTCCGGATGACTAGGGAAACGTTTCAGTTGTTGACACAAGAAATAAAGCAGATTTTGCCAGAAAAACAAATACTGCTGTTCCTTTGGAGTGTGGCAAACAGGGAACCGCATCGTACGATCGCCGACGCTCGGTAGAGGGGCTAAACCCGACATCTCTTGCGAATAGAACACAAAATTTTCGATAATTCCGGAAATTCCATCAAAGAGAGTGCACTCAAAACGTATTCCTAAATTTTCGAAACTTTCCCGGAATTTTTACCGTTCCATTCAATTTCAGATCGGAAATCTCGGAATTTTTGGTCGAATGGAAAGTGCTCCAAATTTCCGCACATTATTGCGAAGAGGCGGATCCAGGTCCGCGAGGGAAAACAATTATTGCCGAATCTATTCTGTTAAAAGCTTTTGGTGTCCATTGTAATTTTTGTCAAGTTTTGAAAGCAGAAATGAAGAAGTGTGTAATAAGAATAGCCTACGTCCTTTATCAAAACATCAAGATCTCCCGCATTTTCACCACTCGTTTAATACGAACCCTTTTCTTCGGCCGTTCAAACGCCTGGAATCATATGTTCCAAATAAATCATTTCTTTAGTCATTCGAACGGCCGGCATCATACGTTCGCAATTTTTCTTTAGCCGTTCGAACGGCTGGGATCACCCGTTCGAAATTTTTCGTTCGCCGTTCGAACGGTTGGCGTCATCCGTTTGAAATTTTTCCAGTGCCGTTCGAACGTTAATAGCATCCTTTCTAAATTTTTCCGTGGCCGTTCGAACGGTACTCAAAACCGTTTTGAACGGCTGGAACATCCGTTTCCCATCCGTTCGTTAGCTTGCTAGCCGTTCCTTTTGACCGTTAAACGGATATCCGTTAGTGACGTTTTCGCGTGGGAGGTCACAAATGTTCACCTTCCATACCAAGAACTTTATAAGAATCCTGCAAATGTTGTTGATTTTAAAAGTTTCGTCAAGGAGAGTTCGGATTCGGACAATTTTATAGCGGAACGGAGAAGAGACCAGTGTAAGCTTTTTTTTTATGAAAAACTGAAAAGACGCAGTCACGCGAACAGTTGTCAACCAAAATATCCCAAAAAGAAACTTTACCATCTACCAAAATATCCAATAAAGAAAGTTTACCGTCAACCAAAATATCCTACTACTAGTAGTTACTACTACTACTTAGCGTACAAAATTTCTATAGACTACAATTTATACAGTACTTTACATTTTTTACAGTTTTCCGGTTACACACCTATGTACCTGGAAAATTGAAATTCGCAACAGATTTCCACTTAGCCCCTAGCATCTTTACAGCAGCAGCAATGTGACATTCAGTTTCATATTTTTCTTCTTTGATTTCAACTATATGAAGCCTCTGGACTCTCTTGTTTACTGGATATAAGCAGACCATAGAAATCCCTAGACTTACTAAGTGCTGGATCAAATTTTCTGTCACCGATTTTAAATTGCAGTGATCTGACATGATTTCTATTAACTTCTATTAACATCAAACACCAGCCAAGTCAGAAAGTTGGAATCTCTTAAACCATTTTGTTTTACAAGGTTAAAGGACTCTGTGCTATTGAAATCAAATTTTAAGTCACTTAAAAGAACAATGTTTGCGCTATTATAATTATTATAAAATATAGGTTTACCATTTTGCTCTTATATTATAATTGTTCCAGATGATTGTTTGGCGTAGACTTACAAGGTCAAACTTAGAACGAAAATCTGACCACCAATGTAAAATTTTCTTATAGAATATTGGGGAAATATTATAGTCATTAATATTATAGTCACAATGAAGAAACAATTCTCCACCAAAAGGTTTTAGTAAATGCAATAGATATCCAGGGATAAAGGTTATCGCTTAAAAATCTTCCGATCCATGAAAGTCGGAGTGACCTAATTGACGTTGTAAGATCAGTTACCTTTAAGCCACCAAATTCAAAATCTTTTATTACTGCTGTCCTGGAAACCTTATCAGGACCCTTCCAAAGAAACTTATATATCATCGTTTGAAAAGCCTTTATGAACTCCAAAGGAGAAGGAAGAATTGACGCAATGTATAAAACTTTAGGAAGTAATGAACTCTTAAAAATGGTGACTTTACCAAACAGGGAGAGGTCTCTCACTCCACAAGCGTATTTGAGATTTGATTCCTTTAAGCTTGTCATAAAAATCCTTCTCCACTGATTCTTCATTATTGTAACTAAACTTAACCCCTAATGCTTTCACAGTTTTACACCACTTCAATGCCAGAGGTGCTTCGGCCAATCCACATTGCTCGGTTTTTGTATAATTCACCTTTAGGCCAGAGCATTTTTCGAATTGAAAAGTTATTGAGCAGATCTGCCGTCTGACACAAAAGCTGTTAAATCATCTGCATACTGCACCATTTTAAATTCTTTAGAATCTATTTGATTCCTTTTATTTCTGAGCATGAGCGAATAGCGACCGCTAACGGTTCTACCGCAGTGATAAACAAGTAAGGGGAAAGGGGGTCCCCCCGCCTTACACCTTCCATTGTTAATAATACAACTTGTTATGTTACTGTAAAAGGTTTCTATCCATCATTTAAGACTGGGTCCAAATCCAAAGCTTTCTCCAAATCTATAAAAAGTAGTATTCCGGGAATATAATAAATTTTCGTGTAAAACATTATCTCCAGAATTGATCTTTCGGCCCCCCCCTGTGTAGCGACTTGAAACGTACCCAGTTTGATTTCTATGAATAATTGCTAGTAAAACTTTAACGATGCGGGTCGCTAGAACTTTGGACGCGATTTTGGCATCGACTTTAGTTAAGGAGATTGGCCTCCAGTTGTCTAAGTAAGTCCTATCCTTATCCTGTCGCTCAATAAGAGTAACCACTGCTTGTCTCTGGGATGGGGACATTTCCTTCTTCATAAAGGCATCATTAAAAGAATTAATCAAAGTATTACTAATTAACGGCCAAAAGGTGTTATAAAATTCAATGGGTATCCCGTCGTTGCCTGGCGTTTTGCCAGTTGGAAAAGTTTTGAGAACGTTCTTGCCCTCTTCCGCTGTTATTCTACCTTCACATGTTATTCTCGACTCATATGAAATACTGGGTAAATTTGAACTATCAAAGAAAATCGATGATTCTTTATTATCTAGATTGACATTTCTACTGAGATGAAGTTTCCAATAAAATTGACGTTGTGAGTCCATAATCATAAAGGGGTCATTAGAAATTACACCGCCAATGTGCAGCTTTCGTACATTTTTATTTGGTTACGTTTCTCGAGATTTAAGAAATATTTGCTATTTTTTTCACCGTGTTCGTGCCATCTACTTTGTCTTCGTACAATACTTCAAGATCCTGCTTGCATTTTTCTAGTGCCGAGTGCGTATTATTTATTACAAGGATTTGTTTGAAACATTCGGGATGCCTCCTGATAACGTTTGTTCAATTCCTCCTCTTGTTGACGCGAATATTGGCTATTTGCTTCGAAAATATGATGGAGTTTAACCTTATATTTAACTTGACCCAATCCCACAGAAGTCTTGAATCATGTATATCTTTACCTGCGTCCAACCAGGTCGGTAAATTGTTTGTTATCTTATGTTTATAATTTTCATTTGCCAATAAAGAAGTGTTTAGTTTCCAGAAACCTGCTCTTCCACTTGATTCGATTTCTTCAAGTTCTAGAAAGATAGCATAATAAAATATTACATAGCATCCTGCTCATTGTTAAAAACGCAAAAAGTATCATCAACATATAACGCCTATAGGGTAAAATGTCTGCCTTGTAAAAATTATTTAACGATGTTTCTTCGTGGAACCCAAGAAAAAGAAAAGCTAAAATAGGTGCTAAAGGAGAGCCCATAGCTACCCCATCGACTTGATCAGAAAATTTACCATTGAAAAGGAAATGATTCCTTTTCTTTTGTTAATAATAATAATAATAATAATAATAATAATAATAATAATCGTTTATATAGCGCTATTTAGCTAATCTTTCATAACGCTTTACAATCATTATGCTAAAATATAAAAATACCTAACTAAATTAAGTCCATTGAGCTAAAATATCAGTCATAGAAAAGTTAAAAATTTAAAACCCAAAAATATAGTGATTATTTAACAGAACTTTAAATATGAAAACGTTTATAAGAAATAAAAATTGAATGTCATAGGCTTCTTTAAAAAGTTTTCAGGTTCTTCTTAAAAATGTCTTCTGATGCCGATTTTCGGATGCTCAGTGGCAATTTGTTCCATAGCCTTGGCGCAGCAGTGCCGAACGCCCGGTCTCCGTAGGTCCTGAGTTTAGCCATGGGCTCAGTTAGCAGTTCTTGGTCACTGATACGTAGTGACCGAGAGAACTTTCTAAAACTCAGCATACTAGAAACATAGGATTGTGTTTTGTCGTTGAGTACTTTATAGACTATTAACAGTAGCTTAAAAATAATACGGAATTGTACGGGTAGCCAGTGTAGCTTAAACATTATTGGGGTAATAGGATCATATTTCCTTGTTAACGTGACAATGCGAGCAGCTGTATTCTGAATACGCTGTAATTTACAAATTAATTTTTTCGGAATACCATACAGAATTGAGTTGCAATAGTCGAGCTTGGAACCAAT
>Ga0126337_10001736_pt1 | contig 13415 bp, 6 predicted proteins | sample DipCmetagenome_FD_92527 | JGI IMG/M metagenome (GOLD analysis project Ga0126337, IMG submission 92527) | Coral microbial communities from La Bocana,Puerto Morelos, Mexico - Diploria C A metagenome | ecosystem: Host-associated > Invertebrates > Cnidaria > Coral | place: La Bocana,Puerto Morelos... | reverse complement strand
TAGTTTCAATAAGCTAACGCATGCGTAACTCATGGTAGAACTCTTTTGTGGAGTTCCGCCTTTGTAGGAGTGGAATGATGTTGAGATACCTAGCTGCAAAGTAAAAGGTTGTTATTGTTATAGAACCCTGTAGATTGTTTCCATCAAGAATACGAATCAGTCGAAGAAACCAGGCCAACATGTTACAAAAAGTCAAGGTAAGTGGGTTACATATTCTTCCAAGCTGTGACCTTCTCCATTTCAATCCTTGTACTAACTATGTTCTCACAGTGTCATGTTGATAATGTTTGTATTTTTTTTCCTCAACAGAGAAGAACAGAACGGTCAAACTCGAGTGCGGGGTAAGAGTACCGTGATCTTATTAGCGGCAACTGAGCATCTTTCTTATGTTGGGGTTTTTGGACCGAGGATATTACTGACTTGTTTTTGCCTTTCAATCTCGGCAGGCCTATTCCATGTCCTGAACCGGTCAAGTTACAGATCTACAGTGTTGGATTCAAGGAATACGAGAAACACTGTTACGACTTGTCACAGCTTAGAGAAACTTGTGAGTATGCGCCTGGTTGAATTCAAGTAAGATCGACTTCAAAGTGACTTCAATTGAGCAAGTCCTGAAAGATTAAAAGACATCAGCAGTGAAATAATTTATTTTCGCCGCTACTGCCTTAGTTACTGCGGGCATAACTGCTATAGTCACACGTGTATTTAGAAATAGTTAACTTTATTTTGATGCCTGCCTTCCCCGGCGATAACGTCTAAATACAACTATTCAGTACGTTTTCATTCCTATTTTCACAGCTACCCTTCTGGCAACAACAGCGATTGAACCCGACTGTGACTTAGAACAGATGAGGGCTTGGATTGAGCGGTTTAAAGAAGACGAGGAGGAAGAGGTACCAGCAACTTAGAGATACAACAAATAGCCACCCTTCATAATACTCCGTTCAAATTAGATTTGGTACCAGGATATTCCATGTTGCCTAGCAACATTCTTAATGAAACCGGCTGTGTTAATTCTCTGCAGTGCAGTTCTCAGTTAAATGTGTCCTGTTATTCTGGTTTTTAGCGAGGTAGAATCTAATTTCTTTTGCTTCTATCATCTCTAACTAAAAGAAACTAAACTCTCAATAATTCTGGGCCGGACAAACGAGTCATGTGCCTCTTTTGGCCGACGCTGGTGTTTTCCGACTTTTCAGTTGAAGCAAAAGGAAGATGATGTTAACTCTGATTGGCTATCGCATCGAGTACACTAGAACTGATGGCACTTTTTTTTCTCTTCTTGTAGAAAGCGCCCCTGTCAGATGATTGGTGTTTCTTGGACAGTAAGCGTTGTTTTTATTTCGTTACTAATTTGTATTATAAATTATTTGTCATAAAACGGAACCGCCATAAGAAGTTTTTCAGCTTCATTGTCGAGACTGCATTTCATAGCATGACTGAGTTGTTTACTCTCTCTTTTGGGGCTGTCTGTTCATGGCTTACACTCCGAGTGATTCCGAGTTGATCTTGACTGTTGTACCTCTGTTCCCTGAACTGGCCACTTGAAATGGCTGATGCAAGATAGGAATTGTTTAGTACAAGAAATGGATGGTCAAACGGTTGAGCAAGATTGAAGACATGTATTTATATCGCACTCAACGACTCAGTATCAGTACAAGTGTTAAGATTTACCAGAAGCCCATCACTAGGAGCGTGCAACTCCCATACTCAGCCTATGTCACTGCGTTTTTTACAGACTGGTCTATTTTTAGGCCTCTTTTCCCGCGAAATAGGTCTGTTCCGGTCTACAAGAGCGCGCTTCTGTAAGGGATAACATTTTGTTTTTCTTTTTTATTAAATCCATTTTGAAATCACTGGTTATCCTTGCAATCTGATTGGCTCCAGTGGTGCGATTTATTCACAAATCGCACTTTTTTTGCTCTAAATCGCATCTTTTTCTCAGCCAATGAGAATGAAACAGTAAAACAGAACAACCAAATGGATTTCAAAATGGATGTAATAAAATGGCAATTAAACCTCGGGCCTGCAATTTTGGTCTGAAATCATAGTTGTGATTTTGAAATCACGCGTATTATTTCAGACCAAATTGCACTTCTCTCAGTTCAGTTACCATTATTAACCATCCGGTGAAATGATGACGTCAGTGTGATTGGTCACAGAGGTTCATTCGGGGTTCTAAATTCGCAGTAATTCAAACTAAAAATAGATCGGTCTGTGAGAACGCCGTGGCTGCAATATGGGTAGTGGCACGCTCATAGTGGTGGGCTCCTGGATTTATAGAACTATGCGAGTTTGAATAAAATGTTGTCTCATCTTTGCCCTCTTTCAGCTACTTATCCTGACAGGGTTTATCGCGTTGACGTAGCACAGGTAAGAAATGTTTTACACATACATTAAAGTGATGACTTATAGACGTTTTTAGGACCTATAAGCCAGGGCAGTCTGAAACCCCATTTGAAACCATGTGATGATACTGATGTACTCTGGAGAATTCTTGCATTGAAATTTTCAAATAGTCGCGTGTACATGAATGAACAATTTTTAGATGGATTAAAAGAACAATTGTCTAGAGACTATCACGTGGTCTGTAATAGTAAGCAAACCGCCGATACTAATAAGGCCTTTGTACATTCTTGCAGGAAAAAATATACAATGTGATAGACATTTTAGAGGATGGAATATTCATTGTCGACCTAAAGGATGACTCATTAAAGTAAGAAAATTTTGTTGTTAACAGGAAACGATGCTATTGCGATTTATCTAATATCCTTTAAGTCGAAGTGCACCTTAAAGTTTAAGTTCGGTGAGGTATTTGAACCAAAAAGAACAGTTCTTGGAAGTTCTGAAAATTGCAGTACTCTTGATAAGTGCATGAAAATGAAAACGTTTGGTTTTCTCCTTGAAAAGTCCATGAATTGTTACCAGAAGCGCTTCAATTTCGGTGACAAGACCTTGAATAATTGAGATTTTAGTACAAAAATTTATAAACTGGGGTCAGCTCTAAGTCAAAAAACATTTCAAGTCTCAAAAAGTTGATTTTTTTGAAGTACCTAGCAGTGCAACTAAATTCGCCCTTTATTGGGGTCGTTCATATTCTGTGTTTTGTGTTCCCCCACTACATAAGCAAATTCTACATATGATTCTGAGGGGAAAAAGTGCTTGAATATTGCTGAATTGTCCAGGACCCTGAGAAGAAAGGACACTCGTCTGTATGGACCATGTAGGCTGATAAGAAAGTAACTATGAAAACAACCATTTACTGCTTCGAAAAGAAACGCTTGCATTTTATCGGAGAACGTTTCGTTGTATTTGCGTTGGTGAACAATTATTATTACGTAATAGGGGGTTTTGTGAGTAGAATCCTTTTGGATTGTCACGCAACACTGAAGCGTTGCTTTGCGTGACAATTGAAGCAACCTCAGTTAATGAGAGAGTTCAGTGAAAATTGGGATGCAACTTGAAGGCAAAAAATTAAGTAAAGCAAACATCTAAGCCTTTTATGGCGATTTAATAAAAACAGGCTTGATTTAGCAGTTTTTTCACTGAAATAATTTTGTGCAATTTTTCTAGGAAACAAGCGAATCACAAGAGCTCTACAGCTACATCGTCGACCCGACATAAAAGACCATTGTCCGTTCCTGTAGAACCTGTAACCAAGCCCTTTAATCTTGGCAGTCGGTCACCGGTCACTTTGCCGCCACCCAGTCGGATGTATAACAATTCACTAGGATCTAGTCCTTCCGAGAGCGTGGAGGATATTGTAGAAAGCACCATTATGACGCCGTTTTCCAGGTAAGTGAAGTGAACAACAAGTATGTGGCTCTTTGCGGTGCATTTTATGACTTATCTTATATATTTACCGCTTCAGGAGAGAAAACTAATTTCTGGTAGTCTGGCTGGTTGCTAAATTTGCACGTATGGTGCGAAGAAAAGTTGAGCGGGTCAAAAAGCTTTTAGCCACCTCCTTGATACTCTTTGCAAGTTTTGTAATATTCTCTATTCTTCGGTGACTGACGAATTTCGGGAAATACATGTTCTCGTTGCAGCCCCACTTTCACTCAATGTTGCTAGATCGTCAAAAACGCTAAAGCTTATTTTTTTCGTCCATCTAAAATAGTAAGGAGTTCAAGCTACCATACCCTGATGGAGATGAAGCGGACGCCATTTGGTGAGTAAAATAAACGTACATACAGGTAACAGAGGGCTCTCAACTATATGTTAGTCATTGATCTTTTATTCGACCATGAAATGTTTGTCATAGAGTCTTGTAGTAATTTACCGTGATTGGTTGAGGATTCCATCGAGAGAGGCTTTCTCTCTGGTCGCTGTATATCGCATTGTGTCCGTGTTGAATGTTACGTAGTTTATTCTTTTTCTTTATTGTGAATATATATGAAAATTTGATATTGGCACGTTTGTAAAAAGAAAAACTGGCTTGATTGTTTCGCGTAGAGGAGAATATTAATTTGACAACAATCTTATTAATCATTGAAGGGTGAAGAATGAAATCATGAAGCGCAATGAACACAGTGAGTGTAGCCTGTTGTTCATATCCTTGTTTTAATTTACTTTTGTCTTGGCTTCCCTTCTCTTGATTTGAACTGTAACTATTTGTTAACAGAGTAGCTCTGAACAGAATACACTTTCTTTTTTCTTTAAGGCATGATCGAGGCTTCCAAAAGTGGAGAATTAGACAGAGTAAGAAGTAACCCAATTGTTCCGCCTATATTTAAGTGTCGTCTTATCAGTCTAAGGGATAAGCTCCGACCTGGTGGGCTCATATGCAGACTTCACACCTTTACTGATTTGAAGAAAAAAAATTGTTGGGATGCAACTTGCCTTTACACTGCGTGATATAACCCAATTAGTTAACTTGTATTATGTGTTTTAGAATTTTTTTGATTGACCATTGTCAGTAATTTTGTATTTGCTTTGGTTCTGTACATGTTAAGCTCAACATTCGTTAAATAAAATTTGTTAAAGGCTGTCAATCAGTCGGACAAACTGACAGGTGCTGCGTCAAAGTTTTTACATCATGAAAAGTCTAGTATAAATTTTTCAAGTTCGTCGTTTGTAATCCGTGTTCATCTTCTCCATCCTTAACCATCCTTGTTTATTATTATCTGTTTGGCTATTTCCTATCTTAGTAAACTACTATTTTCAGGCTTCCATTAATTTAAAACAATATTTTACTTGGCCAAAGTAACTCGTACTAGCGAGACTGAATTTCTTTAAACCAAATAAGATCGAAACCAACCCCAGACTCTTTGCGCTGGCCTCTGGTTGCGTGCTTTTGCATCAAGGTGTGCTTAGTTCTGTGCGCTATTTGCGCATTCTTTTTTTTTTTTTTTGGGGGGGGGGGGTGGGGTGGAGTTGTATTTTTTGGGTTAATCTTTAAAAGTTTTTTCACCCTTTGTTGGTTTTTGGGGCTTTTTGCGCGTTTTTTTTTTTTTTTTTTGGGGGGGGGGGGATCGGTCAGATGTGAATGTCTGGGTTAAACTCTAACAGTGTCTCTACACCTTGTTGGTGTTTAGGTAATCGCCTTACACCGTGGCGGCGCAAGTCTGTCAGCTGGTGATCACCGTGGCTGGAGACCTCTACATTACGCCGCACGGCACGGACACAAGGAAGTGGTCAGATACATTATCTCCAATGGTATGGCTCAATAGTTACTTTGTATGATGTCATGCAATGCATAATCAAGTGAAGAGGTCTGTACAATGTCAACAAAATAGAATATAATCACTTGTTTACATTGTTTCTGCTGCTTTTCTCGCTCGTCTTGAGAAGAGTGGAGGGACGCTGCTGACGTTAAAGCGTCTGTGGTACCTCCCATCGGTTTATTTAGTTCATGTCAGTTTGTGAAACTATTGCTTTCATTCCCTGTTTATTTATTTATTTATTTATTTATTTATTTTAATGTGTTCCTTCCCCAGTTCCACGATGTGTTTTGGATCTTGTCGAGGAAGAAAAGTAAGTAAAAGGGTGTTAATTTGGTTATATGGTTGGAATATGAGTTTTCTCACTTTATATTCCCTGTTGCTTATTCTTGTTTTGTTTGCTTCTTGTTTCAGAGGTCAAACGGCCCTTCATAAAGCCGCCCTGTACGAACGACGCACAATATGCTCGCTTTTAGTTCAGGCCGGCGCTTCACTCACGAGAACAGACTATGATGTGAGTAACCGAGCTAAAACTAATGGTAAATCCACGCACAGCTCACAGTAAGACTGATAAGCATCTTATGTCTCATTTTATAAAATGACTGAGCTACTACACGCGTTCTCATTGGTCGATGGGTGTGTTTAGATTGGAGTATGTGAACATGGTTGTGACTCTTTAAAATCGCGTGTATTTTTGCTTGAGATTTGCTTGGGTTATAACTGCAAAGTTTCGTAACTTTTTTAGGTTTTCAGTTAATATTTTTTGTCCTTTAGTTGGCTTTGAATTTGACCAATATCACTCTGACAAGAGAAATGAACGCCTTGTTGGACTTAAAAGATTAGCATTAATTGGCTTTCGAACGACTTGGCCTCAGGCGTTGATTAGAGACGATTTTAATTCTTCCCCGTTAGGGCAACACGCCAAGAATTCAAGCTTTGAAAGCACAAGATAAGGAACTCGCCAAATATCTTGAAAGTAAGTAAGCTGCCTCTTTTTGTTTTAGTTATTGTTACATGTAGACTGCGGCATTTTACGTCCAAACAGAGATTGCACAACATACGTTGACTTCTGCATTTTTGTGTGTTAATGTGTGTTAAGGAAAGGGAAACAGGAGGAGAAGTGATGTGGCTTGTGTCTATAATTTGTACCATCTGGTGGCTAGTGAGACTCTATGCAAGGTTCCAGCTAAGGTCTAAAGGCAAAGTGTCCGTAAGGAATTCCTGACAAAATTAAAAGTTGTTCGAAAGATGGATAACGCTATCCACAGGATACACCGCTGTCCAGTGGGTAGCTAAGTTTGTTTGGTCAACACTTATCCACCGGATAGAGATTAACTTAAATACAACCCGGCCCAGGAGTTTTCCGGCGATCACGTACTCGGGTCGAGTAGAGGAACTTGTTGGAGTTTTGGACATGAGACCCGCTGTCTTATCTCAAATACTGCATCTTCCTTGGAAAAAAAAAACATTTCATAAAGAAAAGACGTTTTTCAGTGCATACTGCTGTCATTTGGTTGTGACATCAACTTCCTACCTCGTTAGAGCTTTTGTCACCAACTGATTTGATCGTTTGATGTACCTCCCGGAACCAATTAAAACAGCATGGTATGACCAAGAATTCTTGCCCCTAAAATGTCCGTTACTTTCATTGATTTTATTTTGCCGTACTTGTGAAATAACAGTGCAACGTGTCGCTTTGATTTTGTCTTTTCAGCGCAAGAACACCTTCAAATCATAGCAGCGGAGGATTACGAAACTGCAGTGTAAAAACGATATTCAGCGGTTAATAGTGTTACTTTAGATGTCGTCATATAACAGAGAACGAATGTAACGTGTATAAAAGAGAATCTAGACAGCAATAGTAGCTCGTTATTTTTAAAATAAGAGCTTATTAGATAATTTGAAACGATGGTATACATCAATTTGTAGATGAGAATTCTAGAAATTTAAATACTCTTTATTAAGATAATTTAAAATGAATTGACGCAAATATGTGCCAAAGAGATCTAATTAATTTGCTCTTGTTATAAATAATAATTGGCTGAATTTAAATCACAGATGATGGCTTGGAGGCCACTATTCGTTTTAAATTAATATCAATTTCGCTGTTACTCTCCCCCCTCCCCGCCCCAAATTTTCGTTGCGGTATTGCAGCGTTACCAAGGAAATTATTTTCTATTTTGTTGAAAGAGTTGGATTTCGTTCTTTATGATGTTGTTTTTCAGGCGAACAATAAGGTGCGCTTTCTATACAAACAAAACTTCCGATTTTACTTTCCGGATATTTCCACTTGCGAATGGAACAGCATTTTCCAGGATGTCCGAAAAAGTAAACAACCTCGCGAGCTATACCCAAATTTTCGAAAATTTCTCATCTGGAATTTCCGTTCCATTTGATACTTGTAATCATGAGCGGATTGGTTCAGAAATTGACCAATTTTAGGATTTTTCAGAAACTTTTCCTGGAACTTTCCGTTTCATTTGCCACCTTTTCGAATGTTCCAGAGTTTTTGTTGGAGTGGGAAGCGCCCCTCGTGAGATTGTCCTCTTTTTCGGAAATACCGGAAAGTGATGTCTCATTCGTCACTGGAATTATACGGAAAATAACACTGGAATTCGTGCTCAAGGAAAACTGATATGTTCGCATGTTACAATGATGAAGCATAACCTGTTCAAAGTCCTTCTTTCATGAGTATAGAGGAAATCGATATTTATAAACTATACAGTGAAGGAAAAAAAGAGAAAATGAAGAGCAAAAATATCAGTTGATTTTTGTTATGAAAATCAAATTGGCAAACGTGTGAATGCGAGTGTCGCTGTGTTTGTTCTTATGTTTTGTATTTTGTTTCGAATAAAAGCTCAATGTTGGAGGTGAAAAACGAAAAATGGGAATCATTATCTGTCTGTAATTCTTCGCCGCGCTTCTTTTGGTCAACACCAAGAATCGCGACTCCTGGGCTGGTTCAACAACTTGGGGCAACTGTACCTTAACATTGGAGAACTCAAACACGCCAAGGAACGTTTCGCGAACGAAGTTTGGCGAAGATCATCCTGCTGTAGCAAATTCTTTATCAAATTTGGAAGATATTTACTACATACGAGGCAGTACAAACTAGCCAAAGAACACCACAAAAAGGCGCTGATGATCTCTGAGAAAAGGACAAACTTCGGTGAAAAGAATGAAGCTGTAGCAAAAGTTTGTTACAAAGTAGGGAACGTTTACGTAAGCATTTGCAAATGAAATAAAGCCACCCTTTAGAACGACTGTGCCAAAGGGCTGGAGAATACATCTAAGGAAGCCAGCGAACGCAAAAAAATGAACTGAAAATTCAGTTATTGAAGGGAAGGTCACAGAGACAAACTTGTCTCTGTAGACAAAAAGTTTTAACATCTGGGGAAGGGTGAATACCAGTGGAGATTGTGAGATGATCAGTTCATGCTCCATACACGGTTTCCAGATTCTTTACACAGCTTTTTTGCCCTCCATTCCAGTTTATTCAAGACGTAAGGAAATATAGAGACCAAAGTAACCGTAATATAATAATCCTTTATTTCTCAAAGCGTTCTAACAAATATTGATTCTTAACTTAGCTAAAGTAAGACATTTAACTACTGGTGCGTGTTTTGCGATCGTTTTTTGACCGTACTTTAAATATCGCTACGGGATGCTCGATGAACGAGCAGACAAAAATAACACGAGGTCGTCCCACTATCGCCGCGCATGCTCGTTTTCGAGATTCAGGTGATCGAGATGGAATTTACATCAGTAAACTTTAAGGGATTCGATGATTTACGTGGTGCATATTTGAATATTGAAGTGCATTAACTCTAACGTTTCTTGCTGACCAAGACTCTGATGCTATAGACTGCGACCACTGCAAAAGACACCGCAGTCATTACTGCCAGTAAATAAGCCAGGAATTCTTCATTTACGAGCAATTTACGAGCCTTGTGGTTATTGCCCCTCCCCACCCCCACCCCCTCATTGAAAAATCAGTCAAAGGAGAGAGAGCCTGGGAGCGAGGTAAGCAGGAACTCAATATACACCCAAGCTTATACAGAACAGAAAAACGAATTTTCTTAGTGAGTTTCTTTTACGGTTTGCTCTAAGCGGCACACGGGAACATCCTTCCTGTCTCGTGCTCCCTGTCTCTTGTAGCTGCTCCACCGACGTCACTGTAAACCGCCAACGTGCAAAACAGACTGGTGCGTCAACGCCCCCACCGCCATAGGAAGGACTTCATTCCATTGATGACGTTAAATAACATATCCTGGGGTGCCGGTTTGGGGTTAAAAATCGAATAAAAAGGTCTTCTATCTGGAATTAGATAAACATAAAATGTAGCAACCACTAATTATACCACGGCGTTCCACATTTTAAGCTTAAAAGGTTTCATTTACACATCAAGGTGAATAATGGCCCCACAAATCAAACAGAATGAGAATACATTTTGGCCCGCTGTTTTTCTTTTCTGTTTCTTTTTCTCTTTTTCAACAAAACATCACTCTTCCATTAAATTGTGTTGGAAATCTAGCAGAAAACAACGCTTTTCTTATCCCAACAAAATAACTTGCGTTCACCCTTTTAATTTATTTTCGCTGCACATATGTTGATGCTGTGATCAACACATTTTCACATGAACTGTTTCCTTGCTTAGCGTTCACAACCGAACTTTCTTGCGTCCTGGTAAAGTAATTTCTGACGGGTATAAGCAAGAAAAACAATCTTCTCTCGAATGGCTTAACTTTTTTTTAACTTTTCTTTTTTCGTGATCTCATTTTCTTGATTTAATCGAAGTGAAATGGGAACCCGCTTTCGTGTCTACACGTTAATTGCTCTTAAATGCTTATATTCATTTTTTCCCGGAACGTACTTTAATTTGGTATTTCTTAAATGGCTGTTCAGAAGGCGACAATTTTCATTCCTAATTAAATAAACCCAACAGTGCAAGTGAACCTTATTGGTCTATATTTGAAAAAAAAAAGGTTTTGCTAAGTGTTTTAAAATTAATTTAGCTGGCATTGTGAACCTACCGGGAGTAGTCTGGCACAGTTGTGAATTTATGTTGCTTTGATTAGTCCGGAATTACAGCACGGGCAGTGACGTGCTTTGAACCTAAATAAACGTTCGGCAATGCACGTAAGTTTAAAGAGTATCCATGAGTCCGCGACAACCAACATGAACAGAGGCAGAAGGAACAGAAAGTCTATCGGTAAGCAGGGCTCCCTTATCATAGACTGTGTTATATCTTTGAAGTTTATCGAAGATACTGATTCCGCGGTTATAAGGAGTGAAGTACCGATAACAGTTTTGTTTTCCTGCAAGTAGAGTGCATTATGTGTGCTAAATACCGCGCTAAATTTTCAGTTCGTGAAAAAAATGTACTCAGATTGTGTAAAATACTAGTATGTGTCTGTTTTGGTTTCACCCTAATATGAATGATAATTCTTCGACGAGGAATCACACGAGATGACCACAATTCTGGGCAACCTAATTATATTTTTCCCTATTGGTGGTCGGGCAATGTAAACAATTCAGTGGCCAGTTTATTTCACTAACGCAGTGTCAGTCACAGAAAGAAATCGAAACTGTTGATAAAAGGGTTCTGGGTTGTTTGATCATGTTACGTTGTTGAGTCTGATATGGCTGGTGTGTGAATACCGTACTTAAGGACGTGGTTTAATCCCGATATAAAGTCCTGATGAGAAACGATAGGCGTGCTGATTTTATGAAGAATATTGTTGTATGGCAGTACAATGTTGGAATATCTGTAGATTTGAATATTGAAGTTTGTTATAAAATCTCGCAAGTCAATTAACTGCAGCTTGAGACATCAAGAACACACAAACGAATTTAAAGATGCTTCATATACTGTTTGACTTCCTGCTTGTTTTCTTTTGTTGGTCCGCTAAAAGTCTGATAATTCATCGTGTCGTGCTGATAAGAACAGGGCCTGCTGGCAAAGTGTTGAACCCTGCGGCCGAATCTTAAGTACCTTTTAAAATGAATCATTTATGCTAAGAGACGGAGAAATAATCCATTGGCGAGACGATCTGTCGGAAGTTTATGATTTTGCGATAGGTAAATTTAGAAGAAAATATATCATATTCTCTGGGCTGTAAATTTTGCAAAGTATCATGTTTGTGTTGAGGAAATATGGCGCAATATTGATCAATTTCAATTTCGGCTATGTGGTACGAGATCGCCGTTTGAAACGAAACTATAAATCATTATAGTTAGTATGTATTATGCATTCAGGATACCTTACCCATTCAGAAATAGGAATCAAACACCAATCTGAATAACAATGATTTCAGAATATGCGGAAATAAACACACTAATGGATTTTCACCTTTTCACTTGAGGATTTCACCTTCACACTTTAAAGACGATTTCAACTCAATAGTTACAATTACGCCAAAATACTCAGTAAGCATTTGGTTTTTACTTTTTTTTCAAAAGCTAGAAATTCGTTTAAGAACTTGACAATGGCTCTAGCAAATCAAAAGGGGGTTGAAGATCCGAGACCACAAGCGAGTTCAGTACACAGTTGCCATGACACCCCCATTACTTAAATAAGTTAATAATGGGAACCAGTATCGATTGCCAGTTAAAAAGGAGTATATTGACCGATCTAGATGTGTTTACTCAGGGCAGGTGTGGTGTTTTTGTACAATGTCGGTTTTTACGTCTTTTTTCGTCGATTGCGTATCTTTCGCTCGGTTGGATCTCACTTGCTAAAGGATTCATATTGAACGTAATTGAAACATTGATGGTTTCGTTTACCTTCAGGTTAAAATTTTCATCGTAAGATACAGGTAAACTATAGTAATTGAAATCAGACCATGTTCATTTTTTCTCTTGCAAATACACCACATGGAATTTTTCTTTAAACCACTTGCAGTGTTTATCTTTTGTGTTCAGTTTTCATTGTCAATTTCTTGGGCCATAAGAAAATCGTTTGACGATTTTATAAACATTTTTCGGGTTAGTGGCGCGCTTTCTTTCTCTCGTATAAATCGATAATAGAACTGTCGAGCAGATCTATTCATATGCCAATTTCCCTTTTACAGTGGGCTCTGCACAGGAAATGTTCTCTGTTAGGTCTACCCGCTAGCCTGTTTAAAGTAAATATCTATTTCTTTCCGTACAACTCCAAAGTAAGATTTGATATATCTTAAGATTCGAGCATCTGCCATTGAACTGTTTATGCATATCTCCCATTTTTCCTCCCTTTTTTTCTTAATTTCACGAATTTTCTCCAGGGGCAAACAACCTAGACCATACTGACAATTTACATGTGAGTCATGATTGGACCACGTTACGACTGTAAGTTCGTAAACAGAGCTTGTTAGCCTACCGTCTTCAGACTTACCATAAGAAGGGTTAGGGTTCTCTTTATACAGGGCTGACTATGGAAACAACGGTAACTGTTTATGATTTATTTATTTAATTATTCGTTTATGTGTTTATTTAATGGAGATAGAACTGAGATGGATGCCTGGGAATGAAGAAAACACAGTATTTAAATTCTTTTTTTGATTACATGGATTTACGTTAAGAAGCAGCTGGTTTAAATGCGCCGAAAATTGAATCTCTTCGGGGTGAAAAAACTGGCTTATCAAAAAAAAACTTATCAAACGTTTTTACATTATTTTGGTATGCTTACGGCGAGTTAAGTTTCAAGATCAAGTAAGACACAATTCACAATAAATAACAATCCTCCGATAATTTGTAAGTAAAATGAAAGTTGAT
>Ga0126337_10001734_pt1 | contig 13416 bp, 7 predicted proteins | sample DipCmetagenome_FD_92527 | JGI IMG/M metagenome (GOLD analysis project Ga0126337, IMG submission 92527) | Coral microbial communities from La Bocana,Puerto Morelos, Mexico - Diploria C A metagenome | ecosystem: Host-associated > Invertebrates > Cnidaria > Coral | place: La Bocana,Puerto Morelos... | reverse complement strand
ATTTATCATATCATTCAGTAATCATCGAACGTCAGATATGCATACAACTTGTGATATCTTTCAGCAAAGGGTAAACGAGGCGTTCTCGATGTATTGCGATGATGAAGACACCGGAAAGAAGGTGGTTTTCAATAAAGGTCATATTGAAGGTATGATTTGACAGTCACTCTGATGCCGATTTCTCTTTTATTGTTCTTTTGAGAATGTACTTTGAGATGCTGCAGGCGAGATTTCGACAACCAGAGAAAAAATCATCTTTATGTGACATATTCAGGGCGGAATTATTGTTGTTTCTTCAAATTTCTTTGCAGTTTTCGAAGAGGCGTTTTCCATGTTTGATGTGAACGCCTCTGGAAAGATACAATTCAAGTTTTTCTTCCCACTTCTCCGAAGTCTGGGCTACAACATTCACCAGGCAGAGGCCTGGGACTACTTGAATGAACTGGAATTAGCAGGTAGAGTGACGAGGAACAGTTACTTTGTCAATAATTCTAACAAAATATGGTTCGGCACTAAATTATCTCCAATTATTTATTTTTTTAAATTGATCACCTGACGCGATACTGTTCATCAGCGGTGAGAGACTACTATCTGCCCATGTTCGAGAAAAATAACCGGATTGATAGCGCTCGTGAAATACGCGATGTGTCTGCTTTATTGTTCAAGGTTTACATGTGGCTTTCACGCCTTTCATCTACAAAAAAAACTGATAATAATTCAACATCATTTTTGGTGGCGCGCAGAAGAAAATTAGGTACTAGTTGTAAACGATAAAAACAGTAGGCTAGAGCCAGGGTTAATTCTATCAGTCCGATAGTTACCCCTTGGAAATTTGATGTTCTTAAAACTAGCATATTTCCCTTGAATTCCTTTTTAGAACATCAAACTACTGCCGGGCAACTATCATGTGATAGTTTCTAGAACGGAAACACTGATGATTGTGCGGAACGATTTGAAAAAAAAGGAAAAGCGCCGGATTATATAGCAAAGGGTTCCAGTTTTAAGACCACTGGCTAATGTATCCGCAGGATTTGTTTGGATCGAAAATACAAAATCAAATAAAATCAAATAAATTGCAGCATGGAAAAGCTGGTTTGCCATCCAGCAACCTCAGTTTTCTTTGCAAATTAGTGTTTTTAAATTTAAATGTGCACTCATTTGATACTTTTACATTTTTAATAGTTCACATGTTGATGTGAGTGTTCTGGAAACGGTCCATTTAATATACTACTCGCGCGTGGCGTTGTTCAAAATCCAGAATCTAGAACTGAGAAATCTGAGCACTCGGCAACATAATTAACCAAACCCAAGCCTGAATAGTACTCAGAATCATGTTTATGTCCTTTTAGATAAACAAACAGTAACCTTCAGTGAGGTAATCAAGTTCCTAGAGGCGATTGTTGCAGATCAACACGAAAAAGCTGAGGTGGCCTGTGTCTACAACGTATTTGATCCGAACCAGACAGGTCACGTGTCAGTCAATGAAATAAAAGTAGCGCTGCACGTATGGTATGGCAATAGAATAAGTGAGGAAGAAATTCAGGAAATACTGGCTTTTGCTGATCTGGACAATAATGGTTTTGTCAAAGAACAAGGTATTTGTGCTAAGCGTAGTAGCAGTTTCTGGACGGCATCCTCAAGTAATGTCATGGGAGGCTCAATTTTTTGGCGAATGGAACAGCATTTTCCAAAATTTGCGGAAAAGATGACAACTTCGCGAGCTAGCTATACGCACATATTTGAAAATTTCTTACCGAGAATTTTTTTACCTTTGATTTTCAACCCAGAATTTCCGAAACTTTCGGTTGATTGGTTCGTATTTCGGAAATCTAACAATTTTTCGATTTTGTCACACATCCATGTATCCATGATTTCGGTCTCAACGTGTCAATTCGAGAAGATGTAATTGAGTGTTATTCTTTTTCCCCACCAGATTTTGAAAGACTGCTTCTTCCCTCCTTGACGCTTTATTAGAAGCCTGGAGGTCCAGAAGATCCAGTGTTGAGAAATATGCCGGTCGCCCGAATCCGCGTTCGCTGACATTGATACAGGAGTGCGACTGGGCATAAAACCGAGCGCCATATTCATTTGGCTCATCCCAGATTGACGCGGGTATAGATGCTCTAGTGCGCAAGTTCAGACAATGAAACACCGATGGCATTTTCGTCCACAGCATGACCGCGCTACCTTTGGTCAGCACCTTGAATCATGAACTCTGTCCGCACCAGATTTTTTCAGCATGGGCAGAGTATTCGTTTCAGTTTCGTATTCTCAGCTAATCAGATTTCTCCGATTTCACGGGAAGTCCCTGAATCGCGGACTTCCGGTGTTGGACCCTTTCTAAGGATACGTATACGTTTGCAAGTTTCTAAGGATAGCTAATGAAAAATTAACTTAGTGCTGTAATGCATTCTATTGAAATAGTAAGCCAATCGCAATGCTATGAAAATATGAACTGTGTGAACGGAGGGAGCAGGGATGGCACAAAGGTGAGAGCGCTCGCCTCCAACCAATATGTCCCGGGTTCGATTCCTGGACCTGGCATCATGTGGATTTATCTTCTCTGCTCCGAGAGGTTTTTCTTCGGGTACTCCGGTTTTCATGAGGCCACCGCGGACCCACAGCGGACAGCAGCACAAGTCCCGCTTTCCCCACGTCTATAGTAGAAAACACCTACATTTAAAAGACGCCTCTGCTAAGTGTACACAGACACCTTAAGCTTGACCTTTATGGTCATTTCTAGTTTTAGAAGAAAGTAATTGAAACGGACACTACAAAAAGGGTCACTTTTTGACACATCAGGAAAGCGATATGCATAAGGCGTAAATTAAGGGGCAAAAAATATGCAGATAGTCCACTGGACGAAAAAATGGATTTTTGTGGTTGGCAAATCTGAAGCAAAGGTAGCGTAAAGACCGTAGTTTGATTCGCTGCAACCATGTTTGCTTCAAAGCAAATTTCGTGTTTAGGAATGCGTTTACTAAAGCGGCAAAGACGAAAGGCCGAATTTACTTGCTTTTTTTTCTCGTTAAGTAAATGTGTGGTGAAAGGGTTGAACTTCTTTTGTACCACATACTGTAGGGTAGCGAATATGGGGAAACTTCTACATTTCCATGATCATTTTTGCTCTGAAGGTAGATGCCATATATTTGATTTGCATTTACCACTAATGCAATGACAATAAAGTTCGGTAAATACCGTTTTGACTTGTTCCTGGAGGCAAATGTATATGTACAAGAACACATTTGTAAAGATTTTGCCTCAAAGGGCCGTTACAAGCCGATTCTACACTCGCTCCAGACCTTTCGTTCGACTACAACCCGGGTCGCTCGAGTTGGCAAAAAAATACTACTGTCTTGTAGTCTAGTGTTACACAGCGACGTGTATGTTCGGAATTCGGGGATTCCCCTGCCTTAAATTATATTTGTCGAACGAAATTCCATTGTCAATATGGAAATTCAGTTCTGGATGATCAAGTTATCGTGACGCAGCGTATTTTTCGACAAGATATACCTGAATCTTTACCGATGGAAATACCACAAAACAATCGCTGATGTGGCCGAAAGTTTCTTTTGACAAGGCAAAATCGATTGATTACGGTAAGTTGGGCTGGTTGTTCAGTTTCGACGACATTAGTTTTTTCAATAGGATTTCATCAGCGGCCGCGATCAGGAGCTAGAAACAAGTACAAGCCCGTGCACGCCACCACGTCAGTTTTAAAAATTGGCGTTGCGTGTACGTGTATGAATGTTAAACTCTACAGACACGTGACTCTGCCAAAGCGATTGCTCTGCATTCGCGACAACGAGACTACCATTCCAAGCGACCAGTTTGAACAGATAATTTAAGACGGCTTAATTTTATAATTTAGATAATTTTTATCTGACACCCAATATTAAAGTGAAGCTTCACAACAGTGATCACCAATTGCAAGAGAGCTTTGATAAAGCTGTAGCTGGGGAAAGTAAATTTTACTGAACTGCAAAGATAAAGAGTTTGGTCAGACTTGAACTTTAATTAATGAAAGGTAGTGGATTCAAAACATGAAAATTTAACTTGTCAAGTGGCCTCTTAAGCAGTTATGAGGCAAATGACTGTTCATGAAAGAACAATTTAAAAGATGAAAACGTATGGACCTACAGTTGCAAATCCCGATGACTCGCAATACTGGTTTGTGATTCCGATAATTTTTTTTCTCATCGAAGGCCACGTTGATCCCTCGTGGACTTTTGGCCATTTGGAATTATTGCAACTGGATCTTTTGTTTATCGCCCTGGTGACGCACAGGAAATGTACGTCACCCGCGACTGTTTAAGGAATTTGAACCCACCTGATTGATAGAGAAGAAAAGCTTCTTTGTCTATCGATCCTAATTTACGCAACACATGCATACATGCGTTTACAAAGTTTTGACGGAGTCGTCTCGCATTTTCAATCAGCTTTAAACAGTGGATTGTACTTTCGTTCGCTGTGCTAAAACTCGAAAGAAAAGCTGCCCAACAGCAGGAGCTGGCATAGCGTTTCCTGTTTCTTTAGAGTAAGGCAAAACAAAAACTACACGCTCAGCCGCCTTTCTTCAAACTTTTTCAGAATTTTCTGGAAGCACCAACAAAGTCTGTTATATTTCCACTGCAATGTTTTTCAGCCAATCTGAGGGAAAGGTTTCTAATTCTCTCAAGCAACGCTTCGAACTGAAATTTCGAGCTAATTTCACTTCAGTTTGAATGGACAGATGGGCTTTGGATAGGATTTCGTAAACTCTCCACTTCCAACTGCTCGTGATTAGCCTATGTGCGACTCGTGTAGGACAAAAGACGTCTGCACTCAGGCTACATGTGATTAGCTGCTGATAACAGGGTGTAACTATTCAACCTGAGTAAAGTACTTTCTAGCGCAAACATCGCAAAACAAAAGCAAGCATTGGAAGACATGTTGGTCAAATCCTGAACAGATGATCACGAAGGCAAGACAGAGATAAATTAAGATACTACTGTAATACTAATCCTACTAAATTTATTTAAAATAGACACCAAACTAGTTATATCATGAAATGAAAATGAATAGTGGTATTGCGGGCGAATACAAACGTTTCAATTTCAATGCCGATTTGTACCGTAATCATAACGCCAAAGGAATGTTAATTTGTTTCTGTATCAGGTTCATAGTAACAGTAAACAGGGGGGTAATACAGTAAACACTAGCAAATGTTCTGTTCCCTAAAAAGGGCGTCGATGGCAGCAGTTTCGTAGAAACGGCTTAATTTAGATATGGGTCTGTTTTGTAGTATTTTGCTGAGCTTTCTAAAAGTAATTTTGATCGTGCCAATATCAGTGCCAAATATAAGTTTAAAGACGTTTTAATAACCCTGCTAAATAAATCTGAGCCTTCAAGTATTAAACAATTCTCAAATATAGCGACAGTTTCAACTAGGACAAGGGTATCGATTGACGGAATATAAGAATGTTAAATAACAACATAGGATGTTGCTCTGTAGAACGCCCAGTCAGCAAGAGACACCGGAACACAGTGCGCAGTCCTGTGATTTGCTTTTCATGCGACAGGAGCAAAGTCGACAAGCAAAGTCGCGAGAGATGCGTCAGCAAGCAAAGCTGGTGGGGGGCTTGGCGCGAGAAATTCGTTAATGAGCCTTGCTTCCAAACCCATTGGAAGAATAAGTAAGAGCAAAGACTGGACTCGAGGAAGAAGCGAAACACTTAAGTCTCTGACTTTTGTTCCAGGCCACAGTGGTTAAGTCATGTCAGCGTTCTGGACTTCCTTTCCTTGTGTCTAAAATCTAATAATGTACTCCAAAATTTTCATTTAGTTAGACATTATCACTTGCTCACAGAGATTTGGATCTTTACTTTGGAAGGTGAGTTTTCTGTATATTAAATAGTTATGTTACACCGAGAAGCAAGAGTTTTCAACTGTGATCGTAATTTCCTGCACGGAAGTTTCTCTTAATTTTCCAACATATTTAATCAAGACCCAATCACAACAAAATACCCAGGCCTCTCTCGAGGAAAGAAATGAAAAAGTAGAGCCAGCTTAGAAGAAGATATAACAAAACGAGGTAACAACAGTATTATAATTCTTTCAGTTTGAACTGATTCCTGCTTCGTCATGCGCTTAAACGGACATACTCCATATCAATTGTTCTCTGTGATAGATCAATGTCGCGCATCGGAAATACAAAAAGGAAAGAGGGGGTAGGGAAAAAGGGAAACGTCCCCTCCCGCGTCCCTCCCCCTCTCCCGTCTTTCCTTTTTGGCTCTCGCCTCATTTTTCACGCGAGCAATACACCGAAAATCCCGCTCCTCGGTCATTCTTTGCTCTCAAACCCCACGGAAATGGTTGCTACGCAGGCTAATCTTGAGGCATTCAATAAATTGGAATGTCTGCTGCCCACGTGAGTGAAAACACTTTATTGTCCTCACAAAATGTACTTGGCCTTACCCAAATCAGCTGGCAAAAATACCCACAGGGTCTAAGGAGCTGTGCAGAGGGTTTTAAAAATTTTGATTTAAAAATTAAAAGCGTTTCGCGCGGATTTTCCAGCTCTCCTTTTTTTTGCGTCCTGTCAGGCCTGAGACTAACACTATCTCGTCGCATTAAATGGGTGTACCGCGTGTTTAGGACTTTCCGTTGACCTTAGTTCCTGAATGTTCTACTATAGAACACAAAATACAGAAATTTCCATTGATTAACCTTTGGAATGCCACAAATTTTACATCGGTACACATGAACTTTGTACTGAAAATGTTCGGTTTTGCACTCAAACACGCTGATTTTTGTACTTTTCCTTTGCTGAACTTGAAGAAGAACTTATAACAACATTGTTACAGCCAAACAGGTAAGAATGAGGGACATATCTTTGTGTTTAGTTTCTCAGCCAGGGGTGACTGAACATTTCCTTACGTAAGTACGATATGGCTTTTTTGTATCGTAGTCCATGAATTCTCCAGTCACATGATCGTAGTCAAAAGGGAATATTCTTTGTCGAATGATCCTTTTCATGCAGTGATGGCAGTTCCCTACAAAGCCATCACTGACTTTACTGACAGGAGACATATGCTGTTTGTTCGAATGAATACTAAATACAAGTAATTTCCATCTCACTGGTCGATTCGAATTCTATGAATAACCATCGACTCAGGTTGTTCTTTTTTAGGGGCTGAAAGCGAACTCGGAAAAACTGAGAAACAACGATGATTCACTGACTTCAAAGACCAAGCAATTTTTAAATTAAATTAAATTAAATTAAATTAAATTTTTAATTTAATTTTTAAATTAAATTTTAATAGTCATTTAAAAATAACTTTTAGCCTGAAATCTCAGTAATCTCCCGTCCTAAGCCTTATCCCCGGGCGGCAGACGTCTGAATACTGAGCGTTATAATTCCGTACTGTGAAGTCACTTGCTGGTTCTGATATCTTAAACTTCTTATTGGTTTTGAATTTGTGTAAGATTGATAAAGAGATTAGGGCTGTAGAATTACTTGTGGATGTCGCTAGCCTGAAATGTCAGTTATCTCTCGTTTTCAGCCTAAAGCTGAGCTAAATCCTGCGGATTAGGCTGAGGGCGGTAGATGGCTGACAATTCACGCTAAATGACTTATGAATCTGAGAAAAAGAATGTTGTGACTAGCACATGATTTCGTACTGATTTAATAAATCAAAAGGCCTTTGCGTTTTATAAAATCATGACATACATAAAAAGAAAAGAGATTTATCTACATGTAGTTGAAATTCTTGTGGACTAGGAGCACCGCAAGCCAGAATTCGGAAGATTCGAGACAAACCGTAAAATATATGTACGGATCAGCATTGCGGTTTTCATCACGTATTCTGAATTTATAAGGAAAACCACACTGATTCTATCAAGCGTCTTTTGTCTCAATTGTTGGTTGTCCATATACTGATCTGTTATTTGTCAGTATTCAGTAATGGTCCGAATTAGAACTTGGAAAAAAAACAGTAGGCTAGAACAATAGCAATTATTTTTTTCGTGGTCATAACCCTAACTAAACATAATAATAATTTCAGTAGCCCCATAAGACAGCCAACTCATGGATGAAGTAATATACGCCATTCATGAGTAAAAAGGTTCAATTTGGGTATCCTGGTTGCCCATTAATCCATTTTATGACTTCTGCCCAGAATTTCTTGCTGTGATGGTAAGTTACGGAGATATTTTCGAAAGACTCGTCTGCTTCTCCACAAAAAGAGCAAGGGGGGGGGGGGCTTCCATATAAAAAGGACGGGTTACTTGTTGGAAATTTCTGTTTACCTTCAGGAGGTACAATTGTGAGTCAAAATTGGACGTCAGTTGATTTTCAATTTTCTCATGTACCACAAAAGCTCCCGCTATGGACCATTTGAGGCTGAACACCCTTAGAGGTACAGCACCAAAAGCGCTTCTTTGCCCCTGACGGGTACGAAGAGAACCACCGTCATTTTATGGAAGTCCCCCAGGCGCTGCCCTTACTTGATATTTGTGAATTCAGTTGCAAAAGCTATTGGAAATAGATTGAAATATTTTTAATGTATTTTCAGGGAAATCGATATTTTCACGGAAACGTTAAACCGAAAAACTCGAAATCAGTTTTGTATGGTCCCGGTTTGCATTAAAAATGTTAAAATTCATTTCCATTCTATGTCACATGGCAAATAGAATAGATATATACTAGTTATGAAACGCTTTCGAGTGGTATAGCATGGAATATCCCACCAGTCACTTGCCTCGGTAAACACTTGATCCTCTATAGGCGAATGTGCATACAGAAAAACTGACAAGTGGCAAGTAGGATATTTCACGGTATTCCACGAGAGAGCGTTGCATAAACATTTTATACCAAGCCATAGAAAATACAGCCTCCACACAACCAGTACGACATACGCGCGGCGCATGGTGGGACGGTTGGATGTAATTGCGTCGAATTTTAATATTGAACGTCTTTTTTGGTTGTATTTAATATGGCATGGTATGAAACGATGTATTATTTAAGAATACTGTATGTTTAATTTCAATAAGTAAATTACAAAAGAGCATTTTAATAAAAGCAAATGGGCCCACAGATGAACACTATAGATCAGTTTTGAAGAAACTCTTTCAAGAAAATCGTGATTCCGAGAACGAGAGATGTTCAAACAAATTAACTAAACGTAATTAAGTGAGCCATGACCAAATTTAATTGTCACTAAGAAAGATAACGTGACATGACATAAAATAAGATACATGAAATGAGGCGAAAAAGATAACTTAAATTCAATCAAAAATTTCACTCCCAAATGCATATACAGGGAGATTTTGTGGGCGAGGGTCGCAAATGGTAAAGTATGTTGCTGTAGAGAGGCACTTTCAGAGTTGAGTGTCTTGCCCACAACGCGATGCCACTGCTAGCTCGATCCAGAGTCCATCGCGCGCGCTAACCCCGCATTAGGCCACCGCGTCTCCTCAAAGTGAGCTACACTCATACTCTTGCCCAGAGCCCTTCGTAAGCCCGCGAAAGACGCATTGAACTCTGGGAACGAGGCACGGTGGGATGTTCTCTGCAGGTTACTTACAGCTTAATTCATGTCGAGGATTTCCGTACACGTATCTTCCAATTAATTCTCTTATCTTTTCTTTAGGATTCCAATGATCTTAGCTTTTTGAAAATACTGAACTGCACTTCGAAGTGAAAATTCCTCTCAGTGAAGATGAAGGTCCAGATCGTTCACAAGGGTAAGGAAGAACACCTCTTTCTGATTGTAAGATTATTTAGTTAATTGAATCGATCATGTCATCCAAGTAGAATTTATAGCCTTCATTGGCTTTCTCGTAATTGGCTCGCGCTCGAAAGATTTTGTTTTCTCGTTAAGAGATGATGAACGTGTGAGCGAGTAAGCTAAAAAAAATGCTGAATTATCAGTAGAAATTTTAATAAAAAATCGAAAACGTGAGAAGATTTTATCTGTTTCCTGTTGGGATCATCATCGAAAGGTTTTCTTTTGGCGGTAACGTTTTGAGTAACAACTTCGTTCTCCTCAAGAATTATATTTATTTAACCCCTTATTTTATTGTTTCTCGTCAAAGGTTGAAAAAGTAAATAATCATGAAAGAATCATAAATGGGTCTCAGTTACAGTCACATGCTAAACTCTGCGCACCTACTGTGAAAGCATGCATCAAATATCACGTAGAAGGTAGTTTCAAGATATATATCACCAAACGTTTATAGTGCCTTGTTCTGTTGAAGTGTACAATTCTTGAGCGCACATATTTACCGGGATGTAACAGAAAATACACGTCGAGGAAGTCAAGACTGTTACATTCCGAGGGGAATGACTACCACTGAGTTTTAGAAATGACGGCAATGCGAGTACTGTTGTGTAGACATTTACATCAGTGTCTTTCCCTCAGTAGTTCAATTCAGTGTGCCTCTTTTTTATATTATTTAACGACATTATCTCGTACTTATAGCATTTCACGGTACCACAACCATATAATGAAAATATCAGCCTCTAATGAGAAATTTATCACTAAAACTTTGCTTATGAAAGCGACGAAATGGTTGTAATAGGAGGGGCTGAATAAGGATATGTATGCAAATCCGTCGATCCCTGATATTTCCTCGCCAAATCCGTCGATCCGCCAATGTTTTTGTTCAAATCCGGAGTTGTGGTTGACGGCAGCTTTTCAAATTGGCTGAATATGCCATCTGGTGTGCCGTAGAGGTCCGTTTGGGGCCCCCTATTCTTTGTTATTTTTATCCGGTGACCTGCCTGAGATGGTGAGTGTAGCGAATACTCTGGTAATGTATGCAGACGACCGCAAGGCATGCAAAATTAAATGATATCCTGCCTAAAACATCAGCTGATGTTTCAAGGGGATTTAGAAAGGCTTTGTACATGAAGTGAACAGAACAGGATGTATTTCAATGATAAATTTTTCTTTTTTTTTCTTGGATTTCGCATCAGCACAAGCTGATGCGAATTAATTACCACGAAAAACAACCTCTTATTTTCAACTTCACCATAAAAGGACCTGGAGAAAGACGACGAATTTCGTGACCTTGGCTAACTAAGCAACCATCATAATACTTGGAATTCTCATTTTGATACAATTGCATGTAAATTAAATATAAGTTTAGGCCTGATTAAAAAAACATGTGAGGGTTGGAAGGATATTGAAACCTTGGCAACCTGGTATTGCACACTAGTAAGATCGTGGAGTATGGATCGGGCGTATGCTTGCCTATTCTTCAAGAAAAATTGAAGGATTGGAACATTTGCAACGGAGGGGAAGAAAAATTCAGTATTTTAGGATATCAGCTACAAAGATCACTTAAAATGCCTCAACATCCTGCCCCTTGAAAAGAAACGCTTTCTCTTTGATGTTACATTGTTGTACAAAGCTCTAATGGCTACCTTAACATAGACTTTTGAACTACGTTTCTAAACTTGCTCCCAGGCTAATCCGTACAGGTTTAGACATGATGACTATTCATTAAAGCTGAACTTTGCTAGGGCTACTAAATTTGAATTCGATATATTATTCAAAAATAATTGTTAAAATTTGGAACTCCTTAACATTAGAAAGTAGATTAGCACCCATCTTAGAAGAGATTTTTCTCATAGAATCGAAGATAGGTGGGGTAGGGAACTAAATGTTCGTATTAATTATTGCTTATTTCTGTATATAGCTTCTTTTTTATTTAATTATTTGTTTTAATGATATGTTTGTTATATTACGCCATTAAAATTAAATAAATAAATAAATAAATATTAAATAAATAAATAATAATACGCCTGTAGATATAGAGGAGCTTATGTCCGGGTGGTATGGAGGCCCAGACCATACAACCGCGCAAGCCTGGGACGTCAACACTCACAACAACGTATCGTATCCAGTCCCTCCCCGCTGTAAAATCATTAGCAGAAAACAAAATTACAGGACCGGGAACACATTCCCTCTCCTCCGCAGAGGCTTGGACGTTCGTTATATAATTCCGCTGTGCGAAGTGAGTATAGGCGCAACATGAGTCGAATGGATCGATACAATGCGTATCCTCCTCACCCGAACAAAAATGATCCTCAGAGCCGCAGACTTCCAAGGTGACTTCTAGTGACTTGGGCTGATCTTCACACTCCCACGAAAATCGACATTTTGAAAGGTAAGTTAACAATTTTAGACGAGTGCACATAAAATGCCCGGAGTTTTTATTCAAATTTGCCTGCGTCATGTCACTCGATAGTCCACTCGCTGTTTGCGGAGAGGTAATCAGTAAAACTTCCAGGAGGTCAATGTCTAACCTTTTTTTTATTGTTGCTATGAGCTGTCACTTCACAAGCCCCAAGCTTATAAATTCAGCTCATTGCTATTCGTAAGAGCATTGGGCTTTGTCATAGGCGTTAACTCTTGTAACCTCTTGCCTTTTCTATTTTGACAATAAAAATCGGCATATTTACGCTCTTTCTATTTTCATTGATTTTGAGGGATGAATCGGTCATTAATAATATTGGATCTATATCTACGTATATTCAGTAATAAGAACATTCATTACTCACTTCCGCCGCCGGAAAGTCTGTGATATTGAAAGTGCTTTAAAAGGAAAGAAATTGAAATCATTGCCATAACATTATTTACCTTTTAGCATGTGGTTGAAAAAAAAACAGCTATTACGTTGTTTTTTTTTATCTTGAAAGATCTCCAAACTTGGCAAAACCGGTGTACTCCTTCCTGTTATTATGACGAAATAGCAACATCTGGTATCAAATCTCTTTTCAGTCAGAAGCAAGTCGTGCACGACGGCATTATATGTATATTCGATATTTCAGACCACCTTTGTGAACATTTAACGTAAGCTGTGATTACTTCTAAGAGGTTGGAAGAACGGAAAAAGGTCCTGCTTTAATGGCCCGCCCTTCCCACCTTTGAAGGGCAAAGCACCCTGGGAACCTTAGCATACCTTAGTAGGAAAATACTAGAGTGCGCTGCCGACGGCAATTTCACTCTGTAATATACTGTTTTGTAATCAAGCAATCAAACAGTCTCTCTTACAAGACTTTTCTTTTGCAAACACACGAGGTTTATGCGTTTCGTAATTACCTAGACGATCTTCTTGCTAGACGCGTAATATGTGTGCGATATTATTTGTCTGCCAAGGTGAATACGATCATACTCAGTCCTCTGAGAACTCAGACCCCGGCGGAGTCTTTTTTGGCTGGAACTTTGGGACAAATCTGAAGAAATGAACACTTCGGCTCACATGCAAGAGGCCAAAATAGAGACCAAGTCAATAATATTTTCCTTCTTTTTTAAACGAGTGGAAAACGCGAAGCGTTGAAACGAAGTTTGTTGTGTGGACTCCGATATGCAAATGTGTCACTCACTCACTCACTCACTCACTCACTCACTCACTCACTCACTCACT
>Ga0126337_10001733_pt1 | contig 13416 bp, 10 predicted proteins | sample DipCmetagenome_FD_92527 | JGI IMG/M metagenome (GOLD analysis project Ga0126337, IMG submission 92527) | Coral microbial communities from La Bocana,Puerto Morelos, Mexico - Diploria C A metagenome | ecosystem: Host-associated > Invertebrates > Cnidaria > Coral | place: La Bocana,Puerto Morelos... | reverse complement strand
TCTTTATTCAATTGTAAATATAATGTCAGCAGCAGCATCACTCCAATTCCAATAATATTTGTTATCAAAGTAGTTATTTTCCAACTGGACACAGAAGATATCAACAGAGACACAATCCATTGGGCCAGGCATACACGATGCACATTTATACAATACTGAGCTTGCAATGCATTATAGGGCGATTATCAAATATGGGTGTTTTCGGCTGATTTGTGAGAAGTGAGAGACTTTGTTGCCGTGTCTTGGCCCATATTTCTCGTGATAAAAGCAAAACATGACCAGAATAGCTGTTGTTTTCCGTTTAATTTATTGTGTCAATGACTTTTTGACCGATTTTATGAGAAAACAGAAGTCATCAGACAGATTAGTTGGGAATGAAAACTTGATCTTTAGGCGCCCACTCGGGCTCCTTGAACAAAACTTTAGTCGCCCGCACTCGTAACTTAGGCGCCTCAGGCGGCCGGGCGCCCATTAGGCAGCAGCCTTGACACGTGATACAACCTCTGGTTCCCATGCGACTTGCTCAAAGTTTCACCCTGTGCACTCCTCCCACAACTGTTGTGTGGCCTGGAAAATACTTAGAGCTGGACATCCCCCCTAACGTGGGCGATGTTGTGTACTGGCACTTCAACTATGTACAGACACCCCTGTCTCAAAGCAAACAAAACCTGCCTACATTTAGCCCTAGCCCCAAATCTTGGAAGCTGTTGGATCCAAAATGATGCAAGAAGGTTGCATCACTAAACTTGCATACTGTGGTGGCGATTCACCCAAAACCCTCTTATCCAACTGGAGCTGAGTACTTAAGCCCCTCAACTGCTACAACTGGTGTTTGTCTCCTACCAAAAGCTTCATTTACCCGAAATCCACCACCATGCTTGGCTGGAACTAGTCCCAAGGCAACTTGTCAGCTAGCCCCCACCATATTGCCATCTTGTCATCATGCCATCCACCCCAAAGTATGAAAGGCCTCTACTCCTTTATTGCAGGTTCTCAGTTGCATGCTCCCAAACTGCTCTGATGCAGTGGATCCCCTTGAGTGCACCCTCGCCAGCCTCCAGTCCACCAACAAACTACTGTGGGACAAGAAACTTACCTTTAGATTCAAGACTGCACAGGAGCACCTATCTAACTACAAATCCATAGTTCTTCCTTGCTCCTCAGACACCCTTTGATAGTTACTGATCGATCTGTTACAAAAAGAGGCCTTGGTGCTACATTGTGTGTCTTGCACACCAGTGGTCTTTACCTAGCTGGCCTCTACAGCAGCAAGCTGCGCAAACACCAAGTGACCTGCCTTCCCTGAAAGGTTGAGGCACAATTCATTGCTGCCTCAGTCAAATACTTCTCTCTATTCATCATCCAGTCTCCACATCCCATGACTGTATTAACTGATAGTAAACCATATGTTCAGATGGTCAATTAACTATGCTGCGGAGAGTTCTCTGCGAGTTCCTGTGTGACTTCCTTTTAAAAGACCGTCAGCCATTACCAGTCAACCTACAACACCTGGCAGGAAAAGCAAATCTACCGTCTAACTTACTTAACACTCACAACTGCAAAAAGTCCAACTACCTGGTCTGCACCTTTCTCCACAATAAGTACAGCCTCCCATTCTCCACAAGATCAACAGTTCAAAAACGATTGTCCTGACCTTTGTAGGGTTCACACCCATGTTAAACAAGGCACTCACCAATCAAAGAAACTAAACAATATTTGTGACATCAAGCATTATCTTACCTGTGCATCCATTCCTAAAGATGCTGTTTTTGTGGTTAAATGCAGTCAGCCATTTGTTCCAGTTATTGAAGCCATCATGATACCCCAGTCCATGCTAGATGGCCTCTTAACTGCCCTTCACATCAAGCTCAACCATCCATCCCACCATCAGTTTCAAATGGTACTCAAACGACAGTTCTTTTGCTCTGGACACAAACAATGCGGTTTCGTTGTACAGGGATGTACGGGCACGTTGCGGTAGGCTGCCTCCACATCAAAATTGGGCACGAGGGCCCTCGGACCAACAGCCGCCTGCCACACCTGTGCCTAACTTCTGTCGTTTCCCTCCTCCTTGGTCTCCCAATCTTCTGAAGAGCTCCCTAATGTCGTAGGAGTCTACTTCCACAGACATATTCAAGCATTGGCATCAATCGATCCTGGTTTTTTGAGAATCCACCACATTTTTCACCGCGTCTTTGATACCAGATGAGAGACATGGCACCCTCTGTGATGCCCTCACATTCTGTTCAATCATTTTTGTCCATGTTCCCTTTAGTTTGTGGTTCACCATTGTAGACTTGAGCTGCGAGAACTATGGGGAACAGCTCCTTGTAGGAAATAGACTGCGACTGCTGAGACGGAGCCCAAGAGCCAGCAAACCAGTGGCCCTTCATGTACACTCCATAGCCGATCGAGCCTGCAGCATCGGATGACACTTCAACGTCAGCCTCAGGCAGCAGTCCTGGGAAGAGCCAGAAGCTAATGCAATACCAGTCCTCAAGGAACTGGTGCCACCACAGGAGATCCAGATGAAACTCTCGGTTAAGATAAATGGGACGATCTCTCCTCCAGAAGCAGTATAACAGGTCAATCATGCGATGTAAGAATGTCCTTCCCGGCCAGACCACCTTGGCAGCGTGATGCAAGTGTCCAATAAGGGATTCAAGCTCACGTCTGTTGTACCATTTTCGAGGGAGCCATGAACCAATCAGATTGTGCAGCGGTAACAACTTCTCCTGGGGGAGACGCGCCACTTGGTTGACAGAGTCAAGCTCAATACCTAGGACAACGAGCACTGTGGAGGGGCCGGCACACTTGCCAGGATGTAACAGGACACCGAGCCGTTCACACACCTCCGGGGCGGTAGCTAGATTCTGTGCACACTGAAGAGACTGGGCGGGGCCTGCAGTAATGAAGTAGTCCAAGCAATGGAGGAGAACTGGAATCTGGTAGGAAGTGACAAGGATCCACTCCACCATGTCTGCGATGGAGTTGAAAATAAATGCAGCCGATCGAAGGCCAAAGGGGAGAGCCAGGTCCACGTAAAAATGGTTGCGCCACTTCATCCCCAGAAGAACCTGGTGGGAGGGATGTACAGGCACGTTGCGGTAGGCTGCCTCCACATCAAATTTGGCCAAGAGGGCCCCCGGACCAAGTTTGGCGACTGCGCGGATCACCTGATCGACTGTGATGTAATGAAGGGTGAAATCGTCTGGGTCAATACCATTGTTGACACTAGCCCCCGCCTGGGGAAGAAAGGTCCATGATGAGGCACCACTTTCCCTGGTTGCCCTCTTTTGGGAATTACGGGGAGAGCACGATGATCATCCAGCCGAGTAAAAGCTGAAGAGCGTTCTGTTTAGTTGAGACCAGTCTGTTAGGATAGTTGCCACGGCATTCTCTCGTAACGCTCGGTCGTAGGACAGCCAAACCGGACCGGAAATCTGGCAAAACATGTGTAGTAGTATCAGGAGCTGATACTGCAGGAGATCTTTCCAGCAATGAGGGAAATACGACACGAGGACAAGGAAGTAAACAGAGAAGGCCTCTAGCCATGTGGAGATATCTTCGATGCGCCGCTTAGGTTTTTTCAGCATGGACGTTAACACGAGGTGCCCATCAAAGAGCAAGTGGGCCTCAGGCACTGAAGAACGATGTTCAAGGGCAGCAATTTGTGGAGTTTGACGAACTTCCCAGCCATGATCTGACTGACTAATTTTGCCGGAATGGGGGAAAATCCGGGACCTACCACGAACGGTTGATGCAAGATAGGCACAGGAGCCAAAGGTGTGGCACTAATGGCGCTTGAGGAAAGAACCGCATTGCCAGTGCTAGAAGAAGCCGGGAGAGCGAGTGACAGAATTGGAGCGGAGAAGGTTGACACAAAGGAAGGGATAACAAAATTATTTGGCCTACCTGAAGCAAGAGGAGTCGCCGTGGCCAGTGGGGAGGATGTAAAGCCATCGCCGGAAGCAGCAAAAGACGACACTTGGGAAGCAAGTTCCCTTCAATTAGCCGGCAGAGCAGAAATGCCTCCGGAAATGGCCACAATCGTGGACAAACTGGAATTCGGGCAGCTTGCAACTTGCTGGGCCAAAAGCACTTGCTGGACGGCGGTTGCAACAGCGGCCGGAAAGGTGGGAGATGTTGGCGATAGAACGGATGAAGGAATGGTGGACGGAGCTGATGAGGCCACGCTAGAATGCAATGGCATTGAACCGCTGCCGGAGAAATTTTTCGGACTCCAGCACGAGAGACAAGGCATTTTAGGCCGCCGACTGACTATTGAGTGTGTTTGTGGTGTGAATCACGACAAATAGTGACAAAACAAGCAGTACTCAAAGCAAGAATCTGCAAAGATTCGCAAAAATACAGAGCAAATTATCCACATCGATCAGCTGGCAGAATAGCGTGTGCAACGTGACACAACAGCCCTGCAAATCTTCCAAAGGGCTGCCCCACAAGTCACGTACTGTAAAAGGGGAAACCACTGACTGCATTGGTCCAAGTCTAACTTTGCCTAAATCATGTTTAGCCACATACAGAAACTAGAAAACTGCCCAAAATTGTCATTACATACCGTATTTACCCATGTATAATGCGCACTTACTTTTCCCGAAATTAGCACGTAAAAACAAGGTGCGCATTATACATGGAATCCTTAGTTTAGGCTCACGCTGCATTAGCATAACAAAGACACTGCAACATGCGATGTAATTGGTCTTTCATTTAAGAGTAAATTTACCTGCCATAAGAAGTTAACAATTTGAATCCTTGAATAAATTTAACTAAGTACTTAAGCGAACAACTGATCAACAGAACAGTCACTTTAATTTTGAGCAATCAGAACGTAACCATGGCTACAAAACTCACCAGAACAAAACGTCAAAGTTATACAGTTTCAGATAAGTTGAGAATCATCAATTTCGCTGAACAGCATGGAAATTGTGCCGCAGAAAGAGAGTTTGGAGTATCTGAAAAGTAATGTTCGTTTATGGCGGAAGAGCAAGGAAAACTTGGATAAGATACCTTGGTTGAAGCGAGCGAACCGTGGTAAAAAGGCTGCATGGCCAGAACTTGAGGTTGATCTCCTCGAATGGATCACAGAGAAATGGAACAATGTCCTTGCCATTTTACCATCGCTGGTGAGGGTGAAGGCCCTCGCCATGAAACAGAATGAAACGGAATGGCTTGTCTCTTCGACAAAAGACAACTCTTGCCCAGCGGCTTCCAGATGACTATGAGGAGAAAATTGTGCTATTCCACTGCTACATTGTCAATCTTTGCAAACAGTGCAGTTATCCTCTGCAAGAAAACAGTTGGATGGACGCCGAAGTGATGAAAACATGGATTGAGAAAATTTGGCATTGGAGGAGAGGTGTGGCCTGGGGAGAAGAAGAAGCCTGTTTGTTTGTGACGTGTTTAAAGCCCACGTGACCGAAAGCGTGAAAACAGCACTGACAAGAGAAAACACCAACTTAGCAGTAATTCCCGGCGGATTAACCTCAATCCTTCAGCCACTGGATGTCTCTTTGAACAAGCCGTTTAAAGATGGTGTTAGAAAGAGGTGGATGGAGTGGCTGGCAGAGGGAATACATAAATTTACAGCAAGTGGCCGCCAAAAGAAACCATCTGAGGAACTGATTCTTTCTTGGATCGCAGGAGCATGGCAGGACATTTCTGAAGACATGGTTGAATCTTCATTTCTGAAATGCAGAATTACCAACAATCTTGATGGATCAGAGGAAGACTTAGTTTACGAAGCCAAAGATGATTGCAACAGTGAACTTGATGACTTGTTTGCAAGGGAACTGTTTCATTCAGTCTGAGTCCGAGTTTGAAGGATTTGAGATTTGAACACTCATCATGAGAGACTCAATTTGAACTGTGAGTAGATTTTTTATAAGGACAGGAAATAAGCGCTGCAATTGTAACAAGTACTTTACAGATATTTTTGTATATTTAGTAAGGTTGAATTTACGCCAAGGTATATTTTATTACGCAAAAATGCGCTTGTATTTGTATAAGTATTGTAATGACAGCTAAGTAGATGAAAGATGTTGTAACCATTATTTCAGTTGGTTTGCCAAATTCATTAAAAACTTTGATGTTATACAATTTAACCTTCCTGTTGAGGATTTTATTTTTCTTTTTTCTCAAAATTTGGTCAAAATTTGGGGTGTGTATTATACATGGGCGCGCATTATTACAAGGGTAAATACGGTAAGTAAATAAGTAATAAAAGCTAACCATAAAAAGAGCTGTTAAACAAAGTACTTTATGTCCAGAAATGTAGGCTAATGAGATGCATATTCTTTGAATAAGCATCACAAAGTGTCATTTTCATATTATTTCATATCCGACAGAATTATGTGCTTTTTGGTGACTTTTTAGGAATGATTAACTTTGAGATGCTTATCATAAAGAGCATGTAACTTATTAGCTTGCATTTATGAACATACCTCAAACAAAGACAATATTCACCTGAAGGTTTCATCTCTACAACCTGCCAGTGGGGACATATCATTGTCACTTCCAAGTTCCATAGGTTGCCCATTTTCTTGAGAGTCTCTCTCTGAGAAACCACTGTAAAATGATAAGCAGGAAAAAAAATAATGGACACAATAAACATGACTGTGCAAATGCTATTTTAAGATGTCTAGTCATTTTAAGACCCAGGTAAGCATTTAAAAAAGAATATGTTAAGTCAAAATTGTTCTTTCATCAGGCAAACAAATGGGTAACAACTTCTTGGACTATTATCATCAAAATACAGTCCGACCTCTATTAAGCGGCCACCCTCCCTTAGGCGGCCACTTTCCAAAGTCCCGATTCCTTTGTCAGTAAACTGCTGAATTTGATACCTCTATTCAATGGCCTCTATTAAGCAGCCGCGTCCACCTTTTTGCTGTCACAAGTGTATTATTTATATGGTTTTTTACCTCCATTAAGTGGCAGCAAATTATTTTTCCAAGCAAAATGTTGACAGATGATAAGGTGATAACTTATAACAACAACAAAATAAGAACTGCAATTTAATCTCCACTACAACAAGTCACAAGCCGCGTACATGTGCAAACTTTTCACATCCAGCACTATACAAACATAACAATAGCTAACAATAGATAGAGCTGACCCACTGTTTAGTTACAACCACAATCTGTACAGGAAAACCTTATTACTACTGTACTGGAAATCTACAAAAATCCTTGCTCCTCAAGTTTTGATTTTAACCATTGAATTGAGAACTCGTCTCTTGTGAAGCTGTACTCACATGGAATTTCTAAACCATAGCTCGCCCCTCTGTTTACGTGTTGAGCAGTTAATGCATTTCTATCCAAAGCCACTGCCATAAAAAGTGTAAACTTTTCCCGTGCAACTCCAATCATATAAAGTAATTGATAAACGAGTGGGCAATTGTTTCCTTTATTAAATTTCAATCAATTTGCCCTGTCATTGTGTAGCAATAGCTCGCTATGATGACTACTGATTGTAGCTCTCATTCTAAAGAAGTTTGTCACATTTTCGGCCAGGAAACAAGTTATAGATGTTTGCACTGTGTCAAGCCAGTCTGTAACAGATCAAAACGTTGTTCCATTGCTGCCTCTGAGGAAGAAACTGGGTGGAAGCCAGGGCACTCTGTGTACAAATTCAATGCTTAAATCTTGCATTGAGGAACAGTCACCTACACCAAAGGGAAGCAATACTACAAAGGCAAAGGTGAAACACATGTGCTCTGCAAATTCCCAAAAGAAGCACAAATGTCTTGACATTTCAGAGAAAGTTGAAGTCCTTGAGTTTGCAAAGCAAAACCCTAACCTTGGATCAAGGAAATTAGCTGACCATTTTGGAATAAGCAAGACACAAACAAACAAAAGACAACAAGACAAGATTCAAACAAACAAAACTATAATGGATCGGATATACAATGTATGCTGAATGCTTTGTGGAGGAGTATGTTTCCTGTGATGATGATACCGCAATCTAAGCCAGCCTGATCAATCCATCTAACCCAAACTAGAGGGAGGAGGTCAGAAGTGAGTTGCTAGATAATGATCTGGACGTTCAATTCGTTTCAGAAGACACCTCAATTGACGACTATGACAAGGAATTAGAAGAGCCATCAATCAAGAGCCTTTCAGAAGCCTTGCGCATAACTGACCAACTCTGGGAATTTGCCCAGTTTTAAGGGCTAAATTGCCCTACCTGTAGGAAAGGCAAATAACGTGATCTCATCATTACACCTTAGTGCTCCAAAACAGCAAACAGCATTGATGGATTATTTTAAATAAATTGTCCGTGAAAAATCTTAGCTAAATTTTTTCACATACTAACAGTTGATGCAAAAAGGCCTAAGAAACTTGTCAACGATACTTTGCACTTTTTCTGTACATTATCAACCCTAAGAAATACTGTACATTTCAACTACATGCCCTCTGTGTTAGAGCTAGAACTATGCATGGGCTGGAAATGCACTTGATATTTTGTTACAATGAACTTTGGATTTATCTTCATGTATGTTCACTTTGCAATCATCTAGATGATTTGTTACTTGAACTAAACCCTGGAAAGCTCGAATATCTTATCGTCTTAAAGAATTGCAATCTCTCCTTGGAAAACTGTCTTTTGTCACAGCATGTGTCAAATCAGGTCACACTTTCATGGCCCGGCTGCTCAACAATTTGTGTACTTTTCCATCCTCACAACACACTGCGGTGGTTTCACAAGACATGAGATTAGACCTTGACTGGTGGCTCACTTTTCTACCTCTTTTTAATGGAGTCTCTTTCATCAAGTCAGAAGTTTGGTCTTTCAGTGACTTTAATTTCGCCACTGACGCTTGCCTTAACAGCAGCGGGGCCACATGTCAAGACCAATGTTGCTCCGTAGTTTGTCCTCGAACATTGTTCAAGAAGCAATGCATATTACTGCTTTAGAGTTGTTTGTTGTGGTTGTCGCAATCCGAGCTTGGGCTCCTCTTCTCACTCACCACTGCTCTTTCCATGTGAGAAAAGAAATCAAAACTATACAATGTAGTAATTTTCAGAACGCTATTTTCATATGTGTCGCTGAATCAATCTCTCGAATCAATATATTGTTTTCTATTATTCAGAACAGTTTATTACGGAGGTTATCCCATATTCTCTACGAGCCACACAGTTCTCGTTCGGCTTGCTATGGAGGGCTTTGCTCGTTGAATGCTAAACAACATACATTTGGCACATTTGGTCAGATCAGTAAGTTGCAGGGCAAACAATAAGTCCTTCCTCAAGCATTCGATAATTTATGCTTGTTCAGGTTTAAATCTTTCAAATTAAAGCAATGTGAAAATAAATTAGGGGTCAGCTCAAATGACTGACATCCAAGAAAAAACAAACAAACAAACTCGTCCTAATATCTAACGCGTCCTAATTTCCTAATTTCTAACACATATTGCTTTGCATCCATGTAAAATGCTTGAAAGGTTATGATATAGGTTCACAGGTAATCAAAAGTCTCCCCAGGGAAACAGGAACACCTCAGACTCACAATTTCTTGCACCACTTTTTGTTTTCCTTAGAGGTTTATCGGGATTCTACAATAAACTACATTATCTGTTCCATATCGCTTTTGATGCTTAAAATAATAAAAGAAAAACTGTTTTAATAAGCTGTAAACTGCAATACAAACCTGTCATAAAAGGGAGCCTCATTATCACGTGGACTCTACATGTAGAAGACAAAACATATATATATCTTATTAGACATTTTAGTGTGTAGTATCGCTCTATATTTTTATGAGTCATGCAGTATTTTGGCGAGCCCGAAGGATGAGTCAAAATACAAATGATGAGTAAAAATTTACAGCGATACTACACACTAAAATGTCTAATAAGAGATTTATTATCCAACGTTTTCGTTTCCCAATAATTCTGACTTGCCAAGGTTTTTGATCTTTCGCGCAGTTGGGAGAATAAGACGAGTACAAATATCGTGTGATATTTGTACTCGTTTCGCGCGTTATTTGTACTCTACGAAGCAGAGTTGGATAATAAATCAGATTACTACACATCAGTAACAGTGAATTAAGAAAAAATAAAGAAATATAGCCATAGACATTTAAGTGTTTCAAACGGCATCAACAAATACTTCAATGCTTAATTAAACTATTCATGACTTCAAAATAATATAAATGTCTGGTGCTAGCCACTTCAGATTGTTTTATTTCCCTCCAGTTGGTAATCATATTATAAATATTACAAAGGTGCCTTGATTGACATACCGACTGATATATTGGGTGATATTTTGGTCAATACATCAGTCCATACTGGACTAGGTATCAGTCAATGCTCAATGAGTATCACTCAATATATCAGTCAATACTCAGTTGAGTATCAACCTATAGTCCACTAAATGAAGCTCATGGTGTAGTTGACATAACAACAGAGATACTCTCGACAGAATGTTGGTCAACTATCAGTGATATATTGGTCATCTGTCAATCAACTCTTGGTTGATACTCAACTGAGTATTGATTGACAATCAGTCAATATATTGTTAGCTTAAATGTCCATTAATGTTGCAGTTCGTAGGGAGTAATGCTGTAAATACCTGACAAATACAAGCAATAAACATGCGTTCTGTGGCATAAACCTGTACGGATCAAGCAGCTCTGTTTAGAGTCTGCTACAGATCTGGTGGGACATCTGCTGCAGATCTGCAGATAATCTGCAGAACATCTGCAGAACTGATCTGCAGACATGCTGCAGATGAAGGTACGATAAAAATAGCATGAAACTGCACCAATCAAATACTGTTTATTTAATTAATAACAATAGCTGTATAGCACTCCTACAAATTCAGAAATTACTGTATATTTTTCCACAATATTGAATAAATGAAATCATTTAAAGGAAAAAACTTGAGTACTTATTTACTAGCTACGGGCATTAATATTTTTCTCCATCTTCCTCACAAAGTTGTCCTGCGTATACTTCGTAAAAGCAGAATGAAATCTACAACTTTTAAGACCACTGCGTATCGGGCCTCTGTTTATCGAAAATATGCTATTTAATTTTGCTACTGTATAAGAAGTGACCGTATTATATACCACACTAAATACCATTGTAAAGCAGATTGATACATACGCTAGGCAATTTAACTCTGCAGTTAAATTAGTGAATAAAACAACAAAGTCTTTTCTGGCGAGCCGACTGGCCTTCCCTTGGTCGACAAATTATTTACAAAACATTAACTTACTCACCTTATTTAAAACTACTACTACATCGGGCTTATTTTGCTTCCCTGGCCCTTTTCAACAGACATCTCAACATTTAAAGAATTCCATTGGATACTATATCCTTTAAACTCAATTTAAGTCAAAGATTGTGTCAAGGTTGCCTTTCATAAGCCTGTAAATCCGTATCCTGAATTTACGATACGTTTTGGCAAAGGTGTTGGAATGGTGAAGCGAGTAAAGTGAAATATTCATGTTGAGCACGAGGTTGTTTTTCTTTGGTTAAGTTTGCTTTGAGGGTTTAGTAAAGATGTTTTACATCTGGATAACTATACGATGCTATTTTGCTTCTTTGAGTATTGATATATTTGAGTTCTTCACTCAATATTCTTTGAGATATTTGTCTCTGAAATTATATATTTCATCCATCAAATTGTTATGGTACAAAGTGTATGGCATTCGCTTTTGCTCAGAAATAATCTGTTCATCCTACCGAATAATGGCCATCGTCCTTTGGGGGAAGCCATTTGGCTGTGAGAAACTAAATAAATTCTGTTGAGTATCAACTGATGTATTGATTGCTATATTGGTACATTTACAATAGATACCCTCCCACAAGATAATGATCCGATTCAACTTCCCAATCCTGGCAACTGTCTTTTAACCAGTGGGCAGCTAAGAAAATATTATACGATATAAATATCATGTACTTACATCTGGTTGTTCTTGGAAATTGGAAGTTTTACTTTGTTTAGAAGACGTTCCAGGGCCTATCAGGTTTATTATTTCCTTAGATGGTCGCCTCTTTGCCATACTAGGTGCATTCCTGAGGCACAAATTATTAATATTATTATACATTGAACTTACTATCTCTTTTCCGATTGACCGAAAGCATACAATGAATTTTTGTAAATAAGCATCTGTGACATCATCTAGCTGCAAATTATACAATAATTTTGTCACGGGTAATCATGTAATCCCTCCCACCTCCCTGATGTAATGTATGACTGTGGTGCATGATTTGTAAGGTTAATCATGTCAAGTTCACACACTTAATTTCCTCATTTGCCATCTTATGCCATTGACGGTAGCTGATAGAAATGTCTTCTCTCTTACTGTATTGCCTGGTGGTTTCTTGGAGGTCTCCTCGCCCTCACATAATTGTTAATGCTGTAGTTTAATTTAAAAGTGGCAAGTAAATGATGATGATGATGATGATGCTACTGCTGTGTTGGACCAAAAGCCCAGAAAGAGTTGTTTGACAATTTTATATGGATTTCTGGTTGTACATGGGGAAAACGGGAAAGATTTGCCAAACGTTACATGTATTACGCATACAATTTTAGGCTCTCGTTCTACTTTATGACTGATATGTATTCATGTGCCTCTAGCCTCCATAAGGAAATCCTTCCAAAAAATAAAAAATCAAAAGCGTAAGCCTTTTTTCGTGCGTTGGAAAGCGCGCGGAGGAGCGTCACGACTCAGTGGCGTCGCCCGGTCGCCGCCGCCGAAATCGCCATGCACTTTACGGTTTCAATACGTATGTACGCGGACGACAACATGAAAGACATTCACGATCGAATAAGTACGACTCAGGCTATTAACAGTAACTGTCAGGTTTACTTATTTCAAACATAACAGGTTTAAAGACGCAAAGTCGTCAAAAACCTGTCTTCAAGCTGAGTTAATTCTGGAGGGAAATTCTATTCGATTCTGATTCGAGCAAATGAAACAGCATGTATCGACTGTATGAATCGCACAACTAAAGATAGTTTAAGTCGAAAAATAACATTAAACTAAGAAAAGCAAATTTGGAAAGCCTTACCTTCTTACATGCACTTCAATGTGTACAATTTCCAATAGTGGCCATTGACAATATGGCGACTCTTCTTCGTTAAACTTCCCGCGCAAAGCTTCGCCGAAACCGCTCCTTGATTTTCATCTAATTAGCCCGTTCCAGGCTCTCGATCAGTGAGCGGGATCTGGTACGCTCTGCTTTCATCGCCATCAATCAATAACCTTTTTTCAATCTTGAATATTTGAAGTTGCAAATATTTGGGCTGCCTGTTACGGCTTGTATTCTTGGGCAAGACACTTAACTCTCACAGTGCCTCTCTCCACCCAGGAGTATAAATGGGTACCGGCAAATTGTTGGGGAAAACCTAACAAATTGCGGGGGAATGACCTGCGATGGACTAGCAT
>Ga0126337_10001732_pt1 | contig 13419 bp, 7 predicted proteins | sample DipCmetagenome_FD_92527 | JGI IMG/M metagenome (GOLD analysis project Ga0126337, IMG submission 92527) | Coral microbial communities from La Bocana,Puerto Morelos, Mexico - Diploria C A metagenome | ecosystem: Host-associated > Invertebrates > Cnidaria > Coral | place: La Bocana,Puerto Morelos... | reverse complement strand
GGAAGGCTGAAAAATAAGAAATACAAGTCGCACATAACCCTAATTAATATGGATTGGAAGCGTAACTATCATAGATTGTGGCAATGAAAAAAAAATGCATGAAAAGACACATATTAGAAGAGAAATAGCAAGGTTTTCAATAGCGTGTAAAATGGCTATTTTTCGCAAAGTAGCAAAGGGGGGACCATATAGTTACAATCCAAGGTTGCGGCATCGAACCGATTTATCTAGTGTTCTGTTTTCCGCTCCGAAATAACGCCTGCACTGCAGGCTAAAGCCAGAAGAAGCTACGACTGATGTTTCTAAATATCCCTACATTTCAAAATCTATATATCTAGGAAAAGTTTAAATTTCCCTAAAATATCCTGATATTTGTTATTTATGTTCAAAGCGTTAAACAAAAGAATTCTTTATTTCACCAGACAATAGTTTTCTGGTTGACATATTACTAGGTGATGTCACTGTTATCTTTGCTCGGCTTCTTAGCAATTCTTATTTCTTAATATTAAATTTAATTTACTGACAGCTGAATGATAATAATAACAGGCATAATTAATAGCACATGTACCAAATAAAAGCACTGCCCAATATATAGCTTTAATTTGAGATGATAACACACTAAGAATTCACTGCCTTAACATGTACAGTGTAGTTTTTACAAACCGATACCACATAAAACTAATGCTCAATAGCTTTCCTTTGAATTATCACAGTGTAATTTTATCAGTCACCGAGATTTCTTTCGTATATAATCAAAATGAATGGAAATTCCTTGTTACTAATTCAGCCTCTTCCTTCACCGACACTATAGAAATTTCACATTAATCTCACACTAAACGTGCTATGAACCGTACCCCGTTATATAGCTACAACTCGTTTTCACTCTGAAAACGCATCAAATTTTTTTCGTCCACACTAAGCCGAAAGAAAATCGAAAAAATTATCACCGGCTATTTGGATTTGTATTTTAAAAAGAGTCGGGTTGGACAATTACATTATGATCGTAACGCGTCATTTCCGTAAAGAGTCCGCTTTCAAAACGTTTTCCGTCCACACGAAATCGCAATGACGGCGTTTTCAAATACCTCGAGTTTTAAAAGAGTCTTCGAAAGGCTCCGTTTTATGACGGATAAGTGTGCACGGTAAGCCTAACCGTACAAATTCTGCGTTTTCAAATTTATCCTGCACATTGTGGACGGGGCCAAAAATTAACACCTGTCAGTTTTAGTAATGGTCTATGTTTTCTCACAGACAAAGTTTAACTGCACATTGCAGTTTGTTTCTTTCCATTTTTCTTGACTAGTACCATTCCCTCCGCCGATAACCACGCAATCTTCAATGGTCGAATTAACGCTCGGTTGTCCCTGGTCCCAGTTTGTGAATACAGCAGCGTGTCCATTGCTCCAGACATATTGTTTTTCGGTCGAAATGTCGTTTAGACCTGTCCATGCAACGGACCAATCTGGAAAGAAACAAGGGATTTCCTTTGTAATTTGAGACAGCTTAGTTTACGGCAAAGCCAAAGAGGAGCGTAGCTCTTCTGTAATATAATTGCTTTATGGATCAGTTTCCTGATTCATATTCATTGTTATCACTCGGCCTCAAACATATTTTGCTACTTGGAAATAATTTAATAACTAATTTGGCAATCTCGATTTTGATTGCATTTCCATGCCAAGAATACATCGAGTCAAACTACCTTGCCAGCTAAGTACATTCAAATTATGATTTTCTTTAAAAGTTAAAAGATTTGGTAACTTTATTTATAGAAAGATTTTCTTAAACCGCTTTCCCGGATCTGATAGCCTAGTTCTTCAGGATTCACTGCTGTTTTTCCTCGATAAGAACGATAAGTGATATCAGAAAAGGAAACAGTTTATGTTATTTCAGTCGTCAGCAAACTTAGCGATGGTAACCGGCGCTGCGTCCCAGAGTCTACAGGACGCACCAGCTAGTTTACACGTTGCTCTAGAAAGAGCAAATCACTATGAATCCACAATCCAATAATCGTGATTAATATAGAAATAATAGTAATGAACAGTAATAAAAACCAAATGGTCAATTACGTACCACTTGCGTTGGACAAACTTGTCTCCGTCAGTATTTCGCTTTTGTTTAAAGCTCTCTTAAAAACCTTCAGCTCTTTAATAAATCCATGGAGAGTTTTTCCTCCCGACTCAGCCTTTGTCTTGCTTTCAGCTCCTAGCATGTAAACGTCGTGTGAGTTATTCATTGCTCTGTAGCTGGATTTTCCCTGGTTAACGGTCTGGCGACCTTTTCCCCTACCGTTGAAGGAAATTGAAGCTTGCCGTTTTTCTTCATCCCACGAAGCTGCCACGTGCACCCAAACATTAAGAGGAATTTTCCTACAAAGAAGACTCGCACTAAATATAAAAACACCTTACAACGAAGTTTTCTGCGATGACGTTTTGCTCGTATGCTTTTCTTGTTCTTTAATGACATTTATATTTTTGATGCGAAATAATGGTCTTTCTTTAACAGGGCTGAACGACTTTCGCAACAACAACACTTTTATTTTTCTCATTAAAAGTATTTTTTGTTGCCAAAACATCTCCATATTTTAGGGTGCACTTGAAGAAATAACAATAAAACACTGCCATTTCTGTCTTTATCTTTTAGTGGTGAAATAACTGAATGTTCGAACCACGCCCAGATTGGTCTCCTGCGTGCAGGGATTTAATTCAAATTGCAGACGAGCTGCCCTGAGCTTTCACATGTGATCTTCCCACCCTCAGTCCTGGGCCCTTTGAGGGATAGTGTTTAATTCCTCAATTAAATCCATCCACCACTTACCCTGAGAAAAAAGACGCCAGGTTCTCGCCTTTATTACTCTTCAACTGGAAAGCCAACCTCTTATAGTTTTCGTGTATCCAAAAAGCAAACTTTTTTGGCTTCGTCCAGTCACTGTAAATATAACCTGTATTTAATGCCTTTAGCCAAAACGTGACGGTAAAACCGGGAAATTGCAGGCTGGCATCTGGGGTCTCTGCATACGCACCCTGGCCATCCAAATATAGAACTGTTTTTCCCTCATGGAATTTGTAGACAGCACCATTTTGTAAGCTGCAACAACAACAACAACTTTATTTACGTACACACTTACTTATATAGGAAGTCTATGTTTCGAGCGTGATGTAAAGCGTGATGTATACTGAAAATAGAAAAAAAAACTACGCTTAAAGATCGCGACAAACCTGTTTCGTGATTGCTACTCTTCAGGGGACTTTTATTGAAAGAGTATTCAAAAGCATTTTTATAGAAAGAAAGATCTTTGAGGTCTACTTGTGCTTTCATTTATTTAAACTTACGTCACGTCGCTTTCAGACCCATCCAGACGCCAACAGCTCTCGATGTCTGAAGAATATCTGCAATCTTAAAAGAATTTGGGTTTTTTTTGTTTTACGTCTTGAAAATGCTCCTGGAGGCCTCCAGCCTCGGGAGCATCATTCAAGCCCGAGGTCACAGTTTCTTACTATACGGACCGACCCTTACCCGGCAAACATATATGTTTTTTTGCTGCAGTAAACTGGTTTACAAGAGGTTTTGTTTACGAAACCTTGTTATTAGATTGGCTTACGTACCATCTACAAACACGAATCGAACGAACGAGTGAACGAGCACTGAGTAACTGAGATACTACTGAGATAAAGAATGATGTACATAAAGAACAGATATATTTCGAACTACTTTATGTTAGTTGTATCTAGTACACCATGTTAAATTCTCCAAAATTGTATGCGAGTCCCCTCTCCGGGATTTTACTCACCTTGGTGCTTGACTCTCTTTTGAACAAGTGAATGAATGAAATTATTTTCCTCCTTGCTCTTGATAGACACCAGGTCCCCGCCGAGTGACTGACAGAACTGCCGTGCTTGCTCCCAAGTTTTCTTCTCAGAAAAGAGCTTCAGTGACTTGGAGCCGAAACGATACCAACCATCAGCGAGAGCTAGGAAGAAAAAGAATAAATAATCCCTTTTGTCAAGGCCTCCAAGGAGCTTTGGGGGGGAAGGGGGGGATGCGAGCTCTATAAATGAAAGATTTGGGGCTATTCAGAATCTTGAAAATTTTCGCTTAAAAAACAACCGTAAAAACTTGAAATCGAACACACCTAAACAGTACTGACTAAAAACACATTTCAACTCCAAACGGAAGTGTTCAAATGTGTTGTACTCAGGTTAGATCTGGGGAAAGTGATTAACTTTGACTTAAATGTTTTAAAGTTGACGGCGGCAGTTTTTCGAAAAAAAACTAAAACCAAAGAAATCACTATAGACAACCTCAAACCAGTCAGAGACAATCTAGTGAACCAATCAAACTCGATACAAATACGTGCAGCCGACACAAAGCTATGAGTCATTGATTTTAATGTTACTTCTAATTCAATGAGAAAGCGGTACGCAGTGCCAAAGCACATATTAATGTCCTAGCATGGCTTAGAGCCTTCGGTTCAAAATTGTAATTTCATAGTTTCGACTCATCAAACTCTTTAACTGCTAGTTGTTGTTTTAGTTTTTATTTCTAAGATTATGAAAATTACATAAAATGGTTCAACTAACCTTCTTTGTTTACACACAAGCTAGTGGTGCAATGCTCAACTTCCTGCAAATTAAAAGATCCGGCTGGGTTTAATATTTGCCAGAAGTTACTCCAGTTTTCTAGTTTATGCTGACATGCCACAGCGATCACGAGGCATGTTGGAAAATCCTACCTGGTACGTGCTGTCAGAAAATAAATAAGTTTCCATACAGGTACCGGTGATGGAAAGCGCTTGCAGGAATTAGTAAATTTGCCAAATTTGGTACAGCTAAGTGTGAAATTTAATGGTGGTGTGAAAATTTCAATACTATTTTCTAACTTGTAAGTGGAATTACTCGAAACGATTTAGATTATATTACATGGGATAGGTCCTATGTAAAATCGTAAGAGTTAACCATCAGTGGTCTCAAAATGGTAAAACTATTCAATGCGTCTTTCATGATCTCTTCGCTATGTGCAATCTCTTCAATAAAATTTATACAAGTTAAACACTCAGCAAAACGTCCTAAGGTTTTCTTCTTTTAGTACGCCTTATTTTCTTTATTTGCGGATATTGAGAAAAAGCTGTGTCATAAACATTCGTAGTGTTACGTTAGATTTTATGATTTTGATGTTTGAAATTTTTCTGCATGAAGGAAAACAACGTTATTCTCAGTCATTTTTCACAAATTTGCCACCATTTGCTTCTAACAGTACCATTTATCACGGAAAAATCTATTTTGGAAAACAAAATAGTTTGGAAAGCTTTCAGACTTAACGAAAAAAAAAACAAAACAAAACAAAGCTCTTACTGCCATTTGATGATATTCACTTCCAACTTCAGATATGACATCCTGAGGGTCAGCGACTCTGCTAGAGTTATTAAGCTCGCACGTTACGTAATTAGACCCTTGCTTTTTTTTCATGTTCACTGAGAAACAAAATGAGGTATGGACGCATAATGAGCGACAGGCGTAAGGCAATATATCTGGTACTGACTTCATGACGTGGTTTTCCAGCGACACATCATGCTCTTTAAGGAATTTATATTGTAGACATTCTGTTGCTGCTGCAATTGTTACATGAAGGAAGAGAAAATACATCGACGGCAGACTAAAGGAAAGTCTTTCTCCTATCATCGTGATCTGGGAAAACGAAAACAAAGACATAAAATAATCAAATCACTCTTTGGTCCGCAGCCGAGAACCGATAAACATATTTCAACCTCAAGCATTTAACTGGTCGAGTTAAACTATTTGCGAAACTCCAACGTAGACTAGCATTTAAAAAAGATCTTAGATACATTGCAATATCTTCGTAAACATACTTACACCTTCAAGATCTTCGGATACGGAGCTCCATGGAGTCCTCAATCACCTATAATCGATGTATGATGCTTGCATGAAGTTGCGCGGCGAGCCTTGGAAGCGAAATTCCTTGCGTGCCGTCTACTTTCTACAGTCGTTTTCTTATTTGCCACACCGTAAATAAATACAATCATGTAGAGAAAATTAACTAACAAACAGAAGGCGGTGAGAATACCTCAAAGAAACCACCAGGATTATAGCGGAGGACTCCTCGGATTGTTAATATGGGGTAAATTTTAAGTTTTGTAAGAACAATGGCTTACATCATTTCAGGGCGTGCAACTGAAATAGAAATATGTTGAATGTAACTGGTAATATTTAAATTTCAGAAATATAACTATATTAACTTACCTTAAGCTTACTCATCTAACAGTTCAAAACTGTTTGCTTTCAAATCTCAGCTCCCATTTGAAGCTTTTGGAACTGTACTTTATGTAATAAATTGAATACCTAATAATTTACATCAAACAAGACTGTGTTTCATCCGCACTATAATTTTGAATTCGTTGTTGAATCTGACAAATTATTAACGAGTCTGATAAATGCCTAATTCATTTTTTGTCAACACTTCAATCAAGGCGATGAATGAAATAATTGAGCCAAAAATATACTTTTTTTCTGAAATCGATCCATGCATTAACGCCTGATATGGCACAAGTTTCTCGAACTTGCAGAAATGGAGTATCAGCATCAGTGTGATATACGACCAGTGGTGTCTTAGTTGCTTTTTGGCAACATTGTCCATTTAAAGAAAGGAAGAATTATTTACACGCTTTAGTTAAAAACACATAAATGTATTGTATTTACAATTTTCATCACACAAAATTGCATTCCTTTCAAGATCTCAGCCTCGGGTTTATTCTCAAAATATTCTTACAATTTCGCAAATTTTACATTCGATATTGTTATACAAAAGTTTTTAGAAAAAAAAACATGATTTGTTGCTGTTACTATACTATTATTCCTCAACCTACCTGATTGTTTTAAATGCAAGAATAATCCTCGCTTGTCGAACTCTCTGGTATGTGAAAAGTTTGTAACACTTATGTCATGCCCTGAAATATATAATTTTTACCTTTTTCACCAACTAAATTGTTTGTGATCGATGATAGCGGTGATTTAAGATGATGATGACGAGGAGGGCTGCGCATTTGCCCCCGAAAGGTACAGCAGAAAAAAAAGTGTCAAAAAACACCTGGAAGTAAAAAAAATTCCTATAGGAACTGAAGTTGAAAAAAATATATTGGTCAGGAAAATCCCCTCTTCCCTATCTTTCACAATATAATGGTTCGTTCCTAAAAGTTGGCTTTTCAGAAAACTTGTTCTGCAACATTAACACCTTTTCCACAGTATCCTTTGGTTTTAAGTCGTATCTAAGTACAACAGTTGTCAAGTTGCCTAACAATACTCTTTAAAAAGTCTTCTCTAATCGCGTGATATATAACATGAGATTACAAACCGTAAGATAAGCGTTAATTCTTCAGTAATGTTATCTCAATCAATATTATTATTAGACCAACGTTGTTCACAAGAGTTAGAAAAATTCATTTAATACGCATTTTGTATTTTACCGTTTTACAACATTTCAATTTTTTTTTTATTGCCATGGCTTTGAGTTTTTAGATCGTTTCCTGTAGCTGCTGACCATGATGAATAATGTTCATGGGTTAATTAATTTTGAAATTTCATCGTAATTTGATTCTGCCATACTAAACAGCGGACAGACAGATGTCAAACGCATTAGGTTCTCGTCGGAGACCTGACCTGCCGAAAGCTTTAACGCTCACTGACGGAATTGAGTGATTTCAAAAGGAACAACTTCCAATACCGGTAAGACATAATGTTTCACAACATTCAGTAACGGCTTCATTGAGTGCGCGTGTACCTACGGTATCAACAAATGGAAGGGGATAGGTCTTTCTGAAACCCGTTTCTTATGTGTTGTGAAAAATTAAATACAAAAGACTGCATAACATTCTGTATTTCATGGAATCAAACCATGGACAAATTTTTAAGAAGGCTCTTTCAAAGCGGCGTTGACTTGATGAAATTCATAACACAAGATGAAAGCTTCGAGACCCTTCGAGACCCGGTTCTTTAACAAAGAGCAGTTATAAGAAAGCAGGATTGATGGGAGTTAATAATAAGATCTCAGATTTAATAGAAAGCTTTCCATTGACGTTTTCTATGTTCAGTACATTTTCTACCATACAGTTTAGAGGTTTAAACACTCCGTCCACAAACATAAGTGAAGAAAAGAGCTTTCATAAAAGACGAGAAACGGAAACTCTTATCACCATTTCAATTCCGCATTCTAAATATCGGTTTTCAAGCATACCCTCGGGCTTGACAGTTTCTGTTTTCAGCCACTACATATATGCATACATCGAATTTGAGAGTTTAAATGAGCCACTGGCTCTTTCGCCACATTTAGGTCGTTTAAATCCATTGTTTGGATCAAAATAGCTTCTAAATATTTTCTAAACGACCGCGTTTCTGAGCACAAAAATCTGCATTTCAATCGTTCCAAAACCGTGGCTGGGGTAGAAAGGAGTTATGTGTGTATGTGAGGAGAAGGGGGAGGGGGAGGTGCCGGTGCGAGGTGGGAGCTTGGTCTAAAATTGAAAGCGCATAATATTAAAACAGTAGCATAGCAAAGATGGCTGATATCGAAATGGAAAAGTTATTTCTGGCTGAATTGCGAACATGATTCATTACTTTCATTCTTATAGTCCGAAAATAACCCTAACCCCAAGCAGTCATATGTTTTAACGTGACGGAAGTGGTAAGGGGAACGGCTAGGTCAAGCGGCTTTGGTCATGGAGGTACAGATGAAATATCACAATTACGGCTCAAAATTGTAGAAGAACTATAAACAACGAACAGTAAAAAGAAAAGAGCCATGGGTGGATAAAATTAGGCAAGATCAAATAGGATTACATTCTGAGGGTTTTTCCTCTGGTTGAAAGATTAGAGTTCTTTTTCACCGAAACGTTCTTTCTTTTAGTTTCTGGACGGTTGTCTCGTCGTTGTCTTGCGATTCAAAGAGATGATCGAAATCTTAGGCAGTGAGATCGATAAAAGAATAAATTCTGTAAAGCACTCTGTCTATTGCAAGATCTTTTAAAGTCGCTGCAATATATCTTTTTAAGATGCGCCCATGACTTCGCTTGTAATAAAAATATGAAATATCACGTCATGGTCTTTCATGTACAGTAAATTCATGTCATTTTCAGTGATAACAGAATACTCACATGCAGTTACCCTCAAAGCGGTCACTAAACAAGTGCTTATTAATATATTTCTAGGGGGAGCCCAAACTCTGGAGGAAGCCATCTCAATTCACCAGAAAATATGCTTCACCATGTAAAACACTGTCTCTTATTCCCTTGCCAACTGCGTTTACTCAGCAGAAGACGGCACATTCTTTTTGTGACCGTAACGGCCGCTGCGTTAATAACGATATTATTGGCTGGCTTTGACATCAAGTCCCTCCAAGGTCAAAGTACACACTTTCCTGTTACAATCGTTCCTACTGAAGACTTGGCTTCCAAGAGTTTTGATCTCCTTTCCTCATACGAAAATCGCGCACGCGCCGTACCTATTGGGGTTCCCACTCGGCTAAGAGACTTGACTTCCAGCCGTCTTGGGCGCAAGCGGTCTTCAACATTATTTGCTGACTTTGATATTACTTCCCTACAAGGTCAAGGTACAGACCTCACTCCTACAATGGCTCCTACTATAGACTTGGCTTCCAGTAGGTTTGACGGTCGTCCCGCCAAGGAAAATCGAGGGCGCGCTCTACCTACTGTGGTTCCCAACTCGACCCCCAGCCTTTCGGGGCGCAGACGTTTTTTTGTTCAGTCTGCTCATCATCGCGATTGTAAATCCTGGAGGACATCCTTACAACACAAAACTACTTTGATAACCAAGACATTTTGTGGACGACAGTATTATTTACTTATCTTAGTTTCATCGGCACCAGAGAATTTTGACAGAAGAGATGTAATTCGTCAAACATGGGGCGCCTATGACAACTTTTCGCCTCACTGGAAGACATTCTTTCTGCTTGGTAAGACAAGAAATCAAGCACAGTCAGATTTGATCATAACAGAAAGTACCAAATACCGCGATGTAATACGTGGAGACTACTACGAACATTACTGGAACCAGAGTTTTAAGATTCAGATGGCCTTTGAATGGGCAGCTAGATATTGTAGCTTCTCGTTCCTTTTAAAGACAGACGATGACGTTTTTGTCAACACTAGACGTTTAATCGATGTCTTGCGACTGAAATCAACGCCTAAGAAAGGCCTTTATATGGGCAAAGTCAACCACAATTCCATAGTGGAACGCGGTAAAGGGAAATGGCGGGTCAGTTACCTGGAACACAGTGGTAAACACTATCCAGATTACTGTAGTGGGGGTGGGTTTGTTATGTCATATGATGTTATCGAGTGTCTGGTTCCGTTATTTAATGTGGTTGATCCATTTAGAATAGATGATGTTTATGTTGGGATGCTTGCAAACAAAACTGGTGTGACACCTGTGGACCATAGTGGCTTCGTTATGCCTTATCGCAACTACGATGACTGTAATATTGTGCCGAATACTTTAGTTCAGCACCAGGCTCTTGGTGATTGTGTCGTGACACTGTTTAAGGTTCACAGTAAACAGTGATACAAATCAGACACCTTTCAACAACAATAACTTTAATCACTCTGGTTTAAAGTTTTTCAAAAACAGAAGGACCGCAATGTACAATTTGAGTCTGCCGATTGAAATCATCCGAACGTTTCCTGGTCAGTTTCCTGTTATTGTAAAGTTTCAATAGATTTTTAAGAGAAAACGCAACTCTTCAGAGAAGAAATGTGTAAATGATATAACAAAATGGAGAAACACAAGAGATGGAGAAGTTTTAAGAATGTTGCTCTGATAGTAAAGACAGTTCTTGACTATTCCGGGATCTCAGTTCATTAGAGGCGACCGATAAAGCGGAAGAGTCAAGTAAAAATCAAGACAGACTGTTTTGGAGGCCCGTATAGAGTCGGTCCTACCCCACCGTCTCAATTAGGATCTCGATTTTGCCATTGCAAAACCGTGTAAAAATATAAACTTTCGAATTCATTGTTTGTGTTTATCTGTTTCACAGTCAGCATTTCTAAACTCCTCATTTCCACATTCCATATTCCATGTTAACACTTTCTATATTTCCACACTCTTCTTTTTCACACTTTGCATTTCCGCACTCCTAATTATTCATTCTCCACTTTATTACATTCCGCATTCCCACATTCTACATTTCCGCGTTCCACATTTTGACATTCCATATGCCACGCTTCCACGGTCCACAGTCCACAGTCCACGGTCCACGGCCCACGGTCCACGGTCCACGGTCCACGGTCCGCAGTCCACAGTCTCCAGTCTCGATTTCCATATTCTCATTTCACATCCCCCACTCTAAATTCCAAAACCTTTATTTTTCCACCTACATGGTTCATCGGGGAAATTTGAAGTTCTTCTCCAATGTTTACGTAAAAGGATAAAAGTTCATTTCCTGTTTCAGAGGTCATGTATTAGAGTGATGCGTATTAATTTTAGAGGTCTAAAATATGGTATCAATTTTGGGGCAAGGTCTGAAATAGAATATCGGGAATAGAGTATTAATGCAAAGCTTCTGGAGTTAGAATTTCTTGTTTGTTGACACCCGTCACCTCTGTTAACGCTTTCGAGGTCTGCTTCAAGTTACACCAATCAACAATACTCTTCGTTCTACAAGTGCTTGTGGCTTGATAAGAGGTGGTGTGTCCCTTTTTCCTTTGATAGCCACGATTGTTTTGCAAGCTGTTTGATAACACTTGCTTGGGACAATCGCGAGGGCTTCTCAGATTTCTGATCGGTCTGCAGACTCTAACCCTTCAGGGATCATTTCGGTGGTTTCCTTGCGCTTTCTTAACTGTTCGTGACTTTGGCTCAGCCTGGGTAAACGCCCGCCCCATGTTTTACATTATGGCTTTTCAGAAAGGTTTAATGAACGGTCATCATCATGGCTGCTTATTCATTGTAACTGTCTTTTCGATTTCCAATTTCCAACCGTCATTTTTGTAGTTTATTGTTTCAAAAAATATCGAGTCCATACGGTGGTAATGCCTCAGTTTACCAAATGTGACCAAAGAGTTCGTCGATAGCAGAGAGTAAGCTCTTTATTTCGTTTTAGGTAACTGGAGCAAATATTCTGATCTTTCAGATACAATGTGTAACACAAGCTGTAACAGCAGAGGCCCTTACAGTGATATCACCATCCCTTGCGTATTTAAATCAACGACGTGTCCAATATATCATGTTTATATCAGAAAGTAGGCTATATTATTTGAGGGTTTTGTATGTGACTATTGATTTGTGGGCGTGGTATGGGTCGCTGGCTAAGGAACGACAATGAATGGGAGGACCCTTGGTGAGAGGACAGCGCTAAAATAAAATCATTACCAGTTTGTTTATAGCCCTTGCGTGCTTTGATTGCTGGTGTAGTCGTCTTACGTGAGGTTATGTGGCCAGTTCATGTGTACATGACAGAGTGCTGACCACACGCGAGAGAGTTTGGGAGAATTAGAATTTGACTTGTTTCATTCTCACAAACGAACCATTTCTTGTTTATTTTACGTTCAATGTGAATACAGATGGGTAAATCTTAATATGCCTATATGCACTTTCAGGCAGAACAACTTAAGAAACATTTGTACGCCAAGGATACGTAAACTTTGATGGCGGATCCTTGTAATTGCGACACAAATTCTCAAAACTATTAATATTTCTAAACAACTACAGAGCGTTGACACGTCGAGTCAATGGCGCCACCTGGATTCAACCAATCAAATTGCCTTTCAGTAAGACAACGAATTGTTAACTTAATCAGGCCATTTAAATTCATCACAGCTCTACAATTTACTGCTCCACGGCTGATTAACAGAGGAGCACCTGGGCTTGTGAACTTGTGCAGGTAAGATTGGCTAATGCTGCTGAGTAATTCTAGTACTCTTCGTACCATTCCACCGTGAAATTTGTCAGTTAGTTTAGCAAAAATCTGCAATATGCAGTGTACTTGATATTTTGCGCAAACGCCTGCATACACATAAACGCCCACACAATCCTACCTCTTGGAGAATATGATCCGGGGGGCCTCCCTTATGTAGGCAATATACTATTATGGTCTGAAATAGAGTAGTATTATGTCTTTCACTATGGCCTAACATTGGGTTTTGTGTTTTCAAGGAAGTATTTTTTCGCCATTCATGGTTGAGGTCTGAAACGAGTTCTTGATTTTTGTTGCTCAGGACTGAAACAGAGTATGGAAATAGGGTCTGAAATAGATCAAAGGTTTGAAATTTTGGGCCGTACACCCAAAAAGAACGTTGCCCCCCCCCCCCCCCCCCCCCCCCCCCTGAAAAATATTTATAAAAAAAAAAAAAAATACAATATACAATACAGACACAAAGAAAAAAAAAAACATTCTTTTATT
>Ga0126337_10001729_pt1 | contig 13428 bp, 5 predicted proteins | sample DipCmetagenome_FD_92527 | JGI IMG/M metagenome (GOLD analysis project Ga0126337, IMG submission 92527) | Coral microbial communities from La Bocana,Puerto Morelos, Mexico - Diploria C A metagenome | ecosystem: Host-associated > Invertebrates > Cnidaria > Coral | place: La Bocana,Puerto Morelos... | reverse complement strand
TCTGGGTGGCAAAAGTGCTAATGAGCTCATACATTCTTTTTAAAATTTTGAGTTTTCAAGCCCGTGTTGCGCAAGAAGTATTCAATATATCGGGCTCATATTCATTGGCAGAGTTAATCATACCATGAACTTTCAATATTCAGAACTGATTTATTTGTAGTTCCATCAGAAACTGAATTGCTTATGCTAATGAGGCAAATATTGTGAACAAGGATAAACGTGGCGGCTGTGTATTCTACCACAATACAATGCGAACCTTGCACAGCTCACAAAGTAAAAGGAAAGTCATATTTTTTCAACCTTTGTCCCAACATTTGAAGATTTTAGAACTTTTCTGTACAATTTTATGGCGTTGTTGAAGTAAATGTACCAGTCGCCATGTGTTTTTTTAAAGAGAATCGCGATGGCGTTGGAATTTTAGTATGATCCCCTCCCGCGCAATGAAACAAGAGTTGTAGACGGTTCTTTGGTGATTCCTTCCTCTACTTCGATTTCTTGCAAAGTTTAAATTTCTAAAAATAAGCCTGAAAGTCGAGGGCCTTCTTCGCCCGCCACGAGTAAATATCTAATTTTTATCATGCGGAAGTCAAGATTATCAATTTGTTTATGAAAACTTTGTTTTAGATAACTCAGAAGGAATCAACTAATTCGTGAATTATTCATTACAATGCAGTTTGAGGTTGTATAAGTTTATAATAAATATATATAAATTTATGATGAGCGAAGAGAAAAGTATATTTTGACCTCCGAGCCGTGCGATTTAAGGGTGAGCACAGGATTAATCAAACTGACGTCCAGTTCATAAGAAATAAAACGCAAACTGCGATGATAAACATGGCAATAAAACGCATGTTGGAATTCATTTACTTGCTGACGTTTCGTATGTAAGTATGATACGTTGAACAGACAAACAGGCTTGAAAACAGGCTGGAACAGTCAGGCCTGACTGAGAACGGAAGACTGATATAATCTATATGAACCTGAAGATATAATTACCACAATAACAATTACATTTATTAAATATTACAATGTTTTAGTGACTGTCTGTGTGGGCAGTGGGCTAGAAATCAACGCAGTCATTAAATGTGATTTTTGTCTATATGCTTTGGCTTATTTTGACCGCGATGTCCCAGGGTACATAAAAGAATTAAAATGACTAAGCCGGCTGCAATCAGACAAGGAACATTCCATTTGATAAGAAATGGATCATACTGGAAATCGCATCGTCACGGAAACAAAGGCAGAATTAGTGTAGAATGTTAAATCTCCCGCTTGTCCGCCTGTTTAATCTGCTCACAAACCGGTGGAGGAACAGTTTCGAACTCCGGCTTCGCGTTTCAATTTTGAAACCACAATGGCGTCACGATAAAACTCATGTAATTTCCCTGCCCGAGTTTTCTTCAACCAGAAATTCAAAATGGACGGTGATTGTTGCGTTTTTAATTCTCCGGCATACAACGGACGAAAAACATTTGATGCGTTTTCAGTGTAAAAACTCAGTTTTCGAATTTCTCCGGCTCAGTGTTGACGTAGCTAAAGAGAGACCTCAGGCCTATCATTCGTCAAACAATATCCTTCTAAGTGTGGAAAATAAGGCAAATTAATCTCAAGACAGACTTAGAACTATTGTCTGAAAGAGAAATAAAACAGACGGATTATTGGTTTCAGACGAATTATTCAGATTAAGACATTAAAATGATCGACACAAAAACTGTGTTCATGATCATTGTTCTTTTAATTAATCAGAGTGGCAAGAAATGGGAAACAAAATTATTACCGAAATAAAAACATTTATTTTTTTATACTTTCAATATTATGTAAAAGCTTCCTTCCTCAGTCTTAAATTGATCTAAATGCTCTAAACTTAAAAGTATTCTTCGTCTATCTAGAAAGCAAACGATTCTTCTTTTTGTTAAAATTTGTCCGTCAGTCTTAAATTAATATACAGAGAAATGTTTGTTCGTCAGTGTTGAACTGTGCGCTTGTATTATTCATCCATCAAGAAAGAAATTTGGATTTTTAATGTGTCTTGTTAAAACTTTGTACGACTTAAATTGATCTCTATGTTCTAAATTTAAAAGTATTATTCGTCTGTATCTAGAAAACTTACTAATCGAATTAATGTCTGGCATGTCAAACTGATAAGTTACAAACCGCTCCGCATGGGTCCCAATCACAGAAAATGTCAAAGATAGATGAAATTATATCGAACATGGAAATGCTGTCCAAATGAAAACCATGGCACTCTTTCTAAAGAACAGACATCCGAGATCAACTAACTTTGCTGAATCAGGTAATTTTGATATTATTTTCAGAGTAGAGAGCCCTCTAATTACAGTCGGATGGCATTATCGGTTCGATTCTGGCTTTTTAAAAGAATTCTACTAGAAAACTACGGGCAAAAATCTGACTTTGATATAAAGTTGACGAGAAATGAAAAATTTGCAGTTGTACATGAGTAACATGAATCGAATGAAATGAAACGTTTAACAAAGTTTTGTCTTAAACTAGACTGAACTAAAAGTGTCTTAGACGAATTGGCTGGTTGGTTTACTATTACCTGAGTGCGTGGTCGAAGTACAAGCTATGAGCACGGGTAGATATAGCTTGCCGGCTGAGAAAAAGAATAACAGTTAACTCTAAGAACATTTGTCATGAACGGTACTAGATTTAGTCCGAGTGCTTCAATGCAGATAACTCAAGTCAGTGTTCACAATTTGTTTTTTTGTTTCGTTGGCCGGAATAGCGGTGATTTAAATTCTCTGTGTTTTCATCTCTTGTGGTCCGTTTTTTGCTTATAAATCCGCAATTCCGAGTTATCTGCATAATGAGTTTCTCTGTTTTTGTTTGATTTTCAAGATGCAACAGAGCCGATTTTCCTTTTTCCAGATTCAAAATCATTCATTTGCCCTCCGGCTAATCTTTGAGATTGAATTATCTCGATACGAAAATCCGTCACGAATGATTCATTGACAACTGACCTAAATGAAACAACTGCACATAAAATTATCAAGCATATTCTCTGGACGAGTTTAACATTCGGCTGCACCTTCTCATTATCAGTTCGTGTTCGAAGAAAACAAAAAGAAAAAACCGATACAGGTGTTGTCACTCAGCTCAAAAACAGTGCTTAAAAATGGTGAAAACCTCGCCTTTCGCAACGGATGGTTGTAGGATAGCTCAAACAATGATAATTAATTTTGCTGGTGTGATAATTATAAGACATAATCTTTTAACTCTGCATGCACGAAGCTAAAAGCTTTACTAATGATGACGCCTCTCAAATATCAAATATACTTCATATAACTTTGTTGTTAATGGGGCAACGAGAAAGACATATTCTTTTGTGATTTGTAAATAAATATGGTCTCGAAAACCTAGTTTACGACTTGGCACAACGTAGTGCCCTATGCCGCTCAAAGGGACCGCACTTTTCTAATTTAGGAAATTATGTTAAATTTGCAGCTTACTATTGAAATATGTTGACGAATCACAAACTACATCGCAAACAAAATAATGGTACTGTAACGACAGGTGTGGGCATCAATATTAATTTACACTTTGTGTTCAGTTCTGTCCTCGTTAGAGAATTAGGACAGAAGACGCCGGACAAGTGGAAGACGAGCTAGGCTAAATTAAAAGCTTGGCCATTTGCAGCCAATACTCTGTAGTAGTGCACCACACTAGTAGATCATAACCAGGTGAGTGTATATTTTGTTGTTATTTATCAGTCTTTTAGGCTTAATTCGACACGTGTTGCAAGCAATTTTTCGCAACCTTATAACAACTGCGAATATATTTTAGTTGTGAGTTTGATAAAAGCTCTGTTTCGTTTTAGATAAAGTAACCCATTTCTCATTAAGCGAACAATTGAAGCTTCCTTTTCGAACAGAGAAAATCAATTGCAATTTGCTGTTTAAGCCGTGAATGTGTCTGATATGATGCGCATTTGAATCTGGAATATGTAGAAGCCCCTAATCTGTGATTTCAACATAGAAAGAGATTGCTGTCTCCCGCGGCGACCTAATTTTACTTTCACACAAACAATTTCCAACGAGCACATTGTTTACATAAACCCCTACAGACAGAATAAAAACATCTTTCTCGACGAGCAAACAATCATTTTATTCTTTTTTAAGAATGTAGATAAACTTTTTACCTACTCTAAAGAGATATGTTCGTTTAAATTGAAAGCGACCATCTTGCTGTAGTGATTATGACAAAATCATCGACTTCAAAGTAAGGGTTGAAAATAGAGCAATTTATTTCAGCTTTTGAAATCCGGCTTTATCATCATTATAGATATCCGCCTTCGCATATGAAGCTTCACGAAGACAAAGCCTAGAGCTATTGGAAAAAAGCACGCAAAATCGATATGGCAAAAATAAATTGCTGTGATACTCCATTTGTGTTGTTAACGATGTTTTGCAATTTTATTTTTGATAATGGGATTTCATCGAACAACATGAGGCACAGTCCGTGACAGATTGTCAAAAAGATTGAGCTTGGGGGCTTATAGATGTGGGAGTTTAATTTTAATTAGAATAGAAGAAGTCAGTTTCCATGGAAAAAATAGGAGCGATTATTTAATAGAAACTTTCTTTTTTAAAAAAGAAAGTTTCAGTTATATCTATTGTGGACAAATTGAGCTTCCAGAAGTCACCTCTGATTACAAGAGATCAAAGGCAATCACTCACGGTGTTGTACTGATTTTGATTGGTTGTCCATAGCCGTCTATTAGAACCAAAAAACGCGCGCGCGTTGCTTATGAAGTTAAGAAACATTTTTCGTAATTTTTGGTTTATAACTGACATAGAATCGTATAGCTAAAGGTAAACCCGCCATCTGATTGGCTATCGAAGAGAGGGTATTTAGCGTTGAATTGCACTTGTCCATGAAGAGATATTGCTGACGAGAATCGCGAGCAAAAGTTGTTGCTATCGTGAAAACAAAAATGCAAATCGTGCTAGGAAAAAACACCTTGGAAATGAACGAATTTATAGAAATGAATGTCTGCCAAATTTTGAACCGAAAAACCGATATCGCACTCATCGTTTCGCGATGTCTACTGAAAATAATTAGAGTATTCCGGTATAGCTATTGTTTTTATAAGTGACTACGCAATCAGTTGCGCTTTGTTGAATATTCAGTCATACAGAACTCGGCTGGTAGTTTGATTTTTAAATGTTACAGAGCAGATGAAATTCATTTCATGTTGACAGCCTTTATTCATAGATCTTAACAAATGTTGTTTTACTCGCTGCCTAATAAATAGGCAGCGAAAATTGACAACTGTAGGTTCATCTGTAGTCTGTCCTTTAAATGTTGAAGCAGTTAGTGGAGACAACTACACGGGAGATGCTTAAGTGAAACGAAATTGGTAAAATTTAAACAAAGCAGGAAGTAAGGACTGTAACTATATATTGTTGTTTAAAATGATATCTTATCAAGCCTCGCAGGCAGTAATTATAGTTTATTATTCAAACATGGAGAAAATTCCATCCAGGCATCGCTGTCGGATGTTAACTCTAACTTGTTTCCGCGCCTTATGGCGTGTGATGTGTTCCTGCAATCGCGGAGTTTTGGTTCACTTTTCTACGTGGACGTCAACTTGCACGTTCTCAGAATATGGATTATTAGTCGGCAAGAAAAGACATCTGATGATAGCATCTTTATGTCGCACAATTATTCTTTTGCATTTGTTAAAGTCATTTATCAAATCATTTTACCAATTTGATGGTTTCGTCCCTGAAGCGAAGTGAAGTGAGGCTGTGTGCGCTGCTAGGACGGGTGTCGAGAGAAAATCCAGTTGCACTGATTGCTTACCTCTGTTAGATTAAAAATTATTAGTTATTATTAGGCACAATTCATATCAAATTTTTGGTAATCCACTTTTACTTACATCTCGGCTCAACATGGCTGCCTTCAAATATTGCTAGTTTTCCTCCCAACTCAAATACGTTTTCGGATTGGAGGAGAACAAGTCACTTGTCATGACTCAAACTCACTATGGACACAACGACTTGAACTTTTGACTTGAACGTGAACAGGTCGTCCACAAAAAAGTGTGTGCTGGGCAGCGTCGATTGTAAGCAAAAATGTTTTCGCAGTTTTGAGTTAGAAGGTGTAACAAATGGAAAACAGTAAGTTTTGTTTCCCCTCAAACCTAATTGTTCCTCTCCGCATCGCCCCAGGAAACATAACGGGTCTCAGGAAAACAAAACTAGATGTTTCCCTCGAGGCGCTCATCAGTGCTTGTAGAAAATTATGTTCCTAGTGTTTTCCGCCACGGTATATTGCCATAAGAAGAGGGTAGTTTGGTCTAAATCCTGCAAATGCAGCAAAATCCGCAGTGTTTCTTTAGCAAAGAAACTCTATAACATCACATAAGGGACCGTTCATTTTTTTATGAGGTAGGGGGACCTACCCTATACCCTAAACCAGTTTTTGAACATTCCTGCCTTCCGGAATACCACCACCTGCCCTACCAGAAGATCCCCAAAGAAGGGCGTGATCAAAACGGCATGCAGCCAAGCACGGTCCAAGTAAAGAAAGAGCATGCAAGTGACATGCTGGTCTTGTCTGACCCAGTAAGCTCTATTTGCAAATACGTTTTCTTGTCAATTCAAAGTTTGCAGTGGATCATCTTCAGCATTTTGAAGAGCTCGAATTTAAAAGAAAAAGAGAGAGCAGAAGAAAAGGAGAAGAATGTAGGGAGGCAAAAGATAAATCATATAAGGATTATCCTTGGACTGAGTTGTGCGACTAGAGACCGTTCACCCACCAGGCGGCACATAAGGCTTTATCAAAAGAGAAGCGATAAGTCTTCTAAGAACAAATTCCTCTCAATTTACTTGATAGCAGATATCGCTAGCACAGAAAAACAAAACGGCACAAAAGAAAATACTGCTTCGTAACGCAATGCCACCTGGTGCTCACGGCTTTTAACCTAAAGGACACACTCATGGGGCAAAGGCACCTTATAGATAATCAACCACTACTGAGAGAAATCTTCAAGGAGCACCCATATTCTCATATCGCAAAGGAAAATCCCTAAAAGACGTCCTAGTTAAGCTAAGGTATGAAGGCTTCAGAACTCATTCATCTGCGAACCGCCGGAGTCGCGTAGGCATCTCAACACTTCTATCACACTTTCATCAATTCAGACGAGGAAGATGCCACCGAGAGGCTAAATGCCACACGCTTAGGTCGAGCCATAACTAAGAGATTCCAGACTGACCTCTTTCTTTTGATTTTTTTTTTTTTGAAAAAAAAAACCCAACTATTTGTAGTAGAAGGTCAACAGAGAATATTAAAAAAAAAGTTAAAATCTGAATATTGTTTGTTCAAATTTTTTTCGGGGGGGGGGGGGGTCATTCCAATAAGGGGGCCATATGGGTGGGTCATGCGATATTTAAATGGTAGTCCCAAATACCCCCCTGCCATCAACTTCCCGCCCCCTTCCCTAATAAAAAATGAACGGTCCCTAAAATAGCCCAAAACATATTGGTACCCGCGGATGGGTGTGTTCCTTTGGGGGTGATCTGGATCACTCGGATCATGATGCGTCGAATCCACTCTGGTCATGTATTTAGCGGTTCTTTTGATGCGCTATGATCCGAGTGATCTCGGATCACTGATCCTGACCCTGATTATCCCAAAGGAATGTGGGGAAACTTTTTACCCAGTACACCAAATACTTATCACTTTTTTTTCTAGATTTATTGATCGCTTCGTCACGTCCAAAACAACAAACATAACAGACTCTCACCAGAACGTTCCTCACGAGGTCTCTCATTTACATATCACATGATTCTGGACAGAAACGCACTCATTATGACACTGTAATTGACCATTCTCACACGAGAGATAAATGCCACGTCTAATGCAAGGTCAAGACTGTCTTGTCAAATAGGCAGCTGGTAAACATTAGGCGATGTCGCACCCGTAAGCATCGTGATAAAGCAAGCGTTCACGACAAACCAGGCATTTCCACGTGAAGTACGTTTGTTTCATTTTCCATGCTCTCCGGCTTCTTGCAGCAAATAAATCTCGGTAAGAAGGTTTTAATTTGAGTTATAAAAATACATATATGATAGTCTTGACAAAATGTGTTTTCGTAAATGTTATTAGGTGGGTAAATTTTCTTTAATTTAGAAAAATAGAAAAGTATTCGTATGCCTGTCCGGGACTCATGAAGTGGGTTTTGATTAAGGACTAGACTGTTCTGAAATAACTGTTGATACATGCATTACTAGGCACGATTTGAAAGTAATATGACCAAGGTCGGTCCGCTTGATCGTGGTGAGAATTATTCAGCGAAAATGCGATTAGCAAGAAATTTAATTTGTTGGATACAAGTAGGATATGAGTTGAAAGCGACAGCTGAATTTTTTCATACGCTAATTGCATGATTCTTGAATCAAAGGACTTGATTAGGCTGGATCTTCCATTTAGATGGCAATCATTCCAGAGCGAAAGTGACTCGTCTTTGTGAGTTGACGAGAAGAGCTTTGAATATCGATAATTCCTTTTCAAAAAACGTACTAAGAAATCTGAACATTAATATAACTCTTGAAGATAGGAAAGACAATCAAGCGAGCTATGAAGGGAAAAAGAAGATTACGTTCCCATATTTTTTCCCCGTGTCTTTTGCATTCGTACCTCTCGGTATCATCGCATCCGTTTAATAACAAACAGAATTAAACTTGCCGTCAACACCAGCGACAAAAATTAACACGGTCAGATTTTATCTTGGGATTTAAGTTATTTTTTTTATCGGGTTTCTTGCCATTTATTTACCATTCATTTGTATTGACCATGCCGGCTTAAACCATTTCTTCCGTGTGTGTGTATATTTCAAGGCTTGAAATACAATTCTAGCTGTTTTGACTCGACTCATAGTTTATGGATGCCTCGTTTGTTATTTTTCAGAAGTTATCCGTTTTACTCATAGATCATGATCAAGCTTGACTAGTGCTATCTTCAATAAGATGCCCTATCTTCAGCATCTTGTGCTTTATGCCTTTAATAATTGAAATGCCCTAGAAGATGAAAGTTGAAAATCTGATCAAAGAAATAGATAGATCTCCAAGCGTGTCTGTTTTGGGACAAATATTATAGGGATGGATCCAAAACCAGTCTTGTAATCGTCGTCGAATATAATTGCTCTCGCAGTCTCGTCTTTTAGAGTGGTTACGTGCATCTCGTAGTCTCGATTTTTTTACTGACCAAGCTTACAGAGCTTATTATCTCAGGATCCGAAATTTTAAGTCTCGAAGCATCGATTTGTTTGTTTCTTTTTCAGTCTGAGCGACACGCGCTCGTATCAGTATCCCGGCTAACGTCTCCCGGCTAAGTCCCGCAATCTAAAAAGCTAGCCAAAATGTTTCGGGCTCGCAAAGACTGAACAGCTTGTCTCGCCTTCACGAAAAGCCTTGCATTTACCATTCGCCGCCGCTCCTAAAAATGATAAGTCTTAGTGTTCTTGTCATCATGGGGGTAGTTTGAGATCACAGCCATTATGTAGTGAAGGTTCAATAGAAAACACACGGGTAGATAGGAGAAATTTTGGATAATCATTTTCGCGATTTAAAAACTACTAACAGTGAACAGTTAACGTGGGGCCAAAGCTAGGAAGAGGCAAACCGAGGCACTTCCCTCAGTTATAATTTTTTGGCTACGACCCTGTAATGTGGAACCGTCACCGCTTGTTCACATATTTCTTCGTGAGAGAATTTCCTTGCACCTAAGCAAGCAGACAACAAACTTAAACTATGATGTCTAGGCCATCCGGAAGATAAGGCTTTTTTTCAAAATAATCTTTTGATATCTCATGACACCCGAGATGTAAAAGCTAGTAAAGACTCCAACATAAGTCAAATAATTGTGGCAAAACGATCAGATTTCTGTCGGACATTTTGCAGGAATCCGGCCCATAAATATTTGACATGATAATGGAGAAGTTGATTCTTCTAGCAAGGAAAACAAAGATTAAACCTGGATTATTTAGACAAAGTAGGATTGAATATTGATTAAAAAACCCGCTATTTGGGTTTGCATAATAGACCTCGCCCATAGCTGATAAAACTGACCAATGCACCCTGCACGCAGTTCAAAGGCCCCTTCTTCGCGAAAAGGAAAGTAACCATGTTTTTCTCATCAGCCCCTGAGAGGTGTGTGAGATATCTTATACTAAAGGACATACAGTCTTGCCAGGGCTTCGAAAACCAGCGTTGAAAGATCACTAATTTCTCAGAGGTTGCATTGATGACAAATACACTATTTATAAATTGTTGTTGAGTTAAGGGGACAAACCATTTTAGCAAATTGGCCGGCTTGACAACGCTCATGAAATAAAGAAAACAAAAGACGCGAATTTAGAAATTACAGCTTTTTATGCATTATCAAAGATCCTCCGTCCCCCATGGAGAGGTAGCAGAAAAGGTCTACTCCCAGAATTGAAATTAGATTTTTTAAAAAAAAAAAAAGAAATTTAAAGCTACACGCAGTCTACTTTAATGCTATAGTGCGCACAGCACTACAGCTGTTATCGAATTAAGAGAGCATTGTATTGTATTGTATTGTATTGTATTGTAACAGCAGCAGGGTATTAAAAAAAGAATTGTAAAACGTAGCTGAACTTGGCCTGAACTTGTTTCAGATATGTTTCAGATACCCAGCGAAACACACACACCTAAAAAAAAAAACAGAATACATACCTCAATTGGGTTGTTCTGAATATTCGGTGACTGGACAAGATCAGGAAGGATTGAAATGTTCTTAGGAAGGCTAATCATCAGCGACTGTTTAATTAAGTTGCAAACCGGGGGGTGCTTCCTATAATGGACTATACCGTCGGAGAGGGTCCAGTTGACGGAATCCTTTTTCTGGTGGTGCTACGGGTAGGACTCCACTAATAGAAGGGGAATACGAAAAAAATATATGTATTATATAGGCATTAAAAAGGGCCTTCCAAATTTTATGCAAATATAGTTTAAGCTACTTAGTCTTGGCGGGTATGAAGGCCTTTCTCCATGTGACATGAGCAATTTGGGGATATTTGGTGGTAAAACGTTTCTGGCGGACCTTCTTTTGTTTTGCTAGAAACATAAAGGACAGAGTTTGGTCAGAATGATAAAAGAGGGTAATGGTTGGGACCTCGGCTTCCCGTAAAAAAACTTCGCTGAGTGCAGCTCCCCCCTTCCGAACGGTTCTATTTTTGAGTCAACATTCATTATTCAGTCATCCGTCAACGCTATTGATTCCTGATTAAAAGGAATGAACAGAATAGATAATTTGTGTTCCTTGAATGATAACAATAGAAATGTGTGTTCGATTTCCCACTACATGAAATGCCTTTTTTAATTTCTTCCTTCCCTATTTTTTAACTTCCTATCACTTAGCCAGAACATTTATTAAATTAAAAAAAAAACGAACATACGATGCACACATTAAACTTGATCTAAGTGGATGATTAGAATTTGTAGAATTCAATAAACAACAGGGTAAAAAAAAAGAAAAACAGAACCGTGTTTGTTTTTGTACGATGAATCGGTAATCAGCTGTGCTAAAAAGCTAATTACAGCAGGTAAATAATTCAGTTTAGGCTCAGAAAGAGCGCTTTGTCTAATTAAGGTTTTTCTTGGCTGATTAGAACTTGGTGAAAATTATTTTTTCCGGTAATTCCAGCGGTGCAAAGTCAATGTACACTTATAAAAGGCTCAGACTTCTGAACTGAAACACAATACGTGAGAGCAATTGAAAATCGCTATGCCGCAGGAAATTAAACTTCGAAGAGAGGTCACGATCCAGAGCTTTGTTTTAACCGTAATTCAGTCAGCTCGCATCAGGGGACGACGCGTGCAAAGCAGCTTTTAAAACACCCTGAAGGGAAATAATCAAACAAAACGTGAAACCTTTCGCTGAACTGCAAGGTAAGCTTTATGTTCCTTTAAATTTAATCAGTTCTTTGTATCGCGAAGAGGTAAAAAGGTTTTGATTCGAGTTTCGAGTGATAATCCAATTCAATTGATCTCTTCAAGAAGGGCGTTTTTGAGTTGACTTTTTAAGTCTGGTACGTTTGGTCGATTTGGGCATCGGTCATTTCTCTTTGTCTTAAAAGACAAAAGACGACATGTGGTGTCATTTTCCATTCATGTTTCGTTTCACAATTGAGCCCAAAGTTTGCTGGCTTATAGAAGTACACTGAACATGGTTTAGGCTAAATTTAAGGAGAGATTAAAATTGAGACGGTCAATTTCGGACCTTTCCGACATCGTGTTTGATTAACTAAAAGGGTCATCAATAAATAAGTGTTGACACATGAATGCTAACAACAGTATTTTCCAAAACGAACCTGTGATTAGTTGAACATGTTCAATACGTTGTAATTCAGAGTGAAATTGATATTCTGTTGTGGTGCCGAGGGGGTTTAAAAATCTAAACAATACTTTTTGTTGTAATGAACGCAAAAACCGTGAATGGAAACCTCGCGCTATATTAATTTTGTATTTGTTAGACGTTCTTCAGTTTGTTTCCTTTCCACTGTTTATGTTTAGTAGCTTCACATTTATTATTATTTATTGGTCAAAACTTGTACTGTGCGATATTCATTCTTTTCAAATAATTGCATTATCTCTAGCTATATCTTCACAGCAAAAGTGTTGCTACCCAGATCATTCTAGGTCCAACTTTTCCTGTGGCGTCTTTTCGTTTTGGATCAGGTACTACTTCGTGTAAGCTTTATTAGCTTTGAACATCACAATTAACTCCTTCAATGCGCGTGTCCTAAGATAGCCACAAGCACACTTTATCTCTAGCTATCACAGCAACAGTGTTGTTAGCCGGGTCATTTTATTTCCAGTTCGTTCTGCGGCTTTTCTTCGTTTTGATCAGGTACTGCTTCGTGTAAGCTTCCTTAGCCCTGTAAGCGTGCGCGTGTCCGTTAAGACTTATTAATATCTTAAGCCATAACGACAAACACTTTCCTTCGTGTGTGTCATAGTTTGCTGGAGTCGTAATTAGACACTGGTTAAATAGAAGATGGTTTGGAACAACTACCGCAAATTTCTTAAATACTAATCTCGGCTACCTCTGTCAGCACTGTCTCCGAGCCTAGGATGTCTGTTTATCAACCTGAATCACACTCATTTTTTTTTTATGAAGTATTGATTAAAAAAACATGTTTAGTGCAAAATGATCTCCTGTACTCGTCGGCAAACTTTGGCGGTCAAAGTGATAACAGGTGATTTCTTTATAAATGCTTTTTCGAGAATTTAATTTAACTATGAAATTCCGAACAGGCAGAAAGAATCATGCAGCTCTCATTTCAGGTCGGCATTGCACTTTGTCAGCAACGCATTGAGAAAATGTTTGAAAGGCCACTTTACTGACTAATGCTTCTGTTTCCGTTCCCCTTATCAATGC
>Ga0126337_10001727_pt1 | contig 13434 bp, 6 predicted proteins | sample DipCmetagenome_FD_92527 | JGI IMG/M metagenome (GOLD analysis project Ga0126337, IMG submission 92527) | Coral microbial communities from La Bocana,Puerto Morelos, Mexico - Diploria C A metagenome | ecosystem: Host-associated > Invertebrates > Cnidaria > Coral | place: La Bocana,Puerto Morelos... | reverse complement strand
ATCGTCATCGTCATCGTCATCGTCATCGTCATCGTCATCGTCATCGTCATCGTCATCGTCATCGTCATCGTCATCGTCATCGTCATCGTCATCGTCATCGTCATCGTCATCGTCATCATCATCATCACCATCATTATCATTATCATTATCATTATTATTGTATTTTTCTGTCGTTCACACTTCATTTCATTCGTATTCCATGCAGTTCGGCCAGAGTGAAAAATTATCTAATGCAAGTCAACATATACGATCAAATAAATATACTCTGAAATATTTAAGTGATGGATCGACAAACTAAGTCCAAGAGACTGTGTAATTTACTTTTTTGTGAGAGAGAGAGAGAGGTACTGCCTAATCATGTTTTACATAAGCCATAATCTAAGGTTGGTTTATGCTTCTAGAAATGAGAGATTTAAAAAGTTGAGATAAAAACTCTGAATAATTATGATGAAGAGAATTATGATTGATAATTGTCAACAAGTATGTTTTTGATAACTGAAAAATCTTTTAGAGGAGGTATATCTGGGCTAATCTTGATATTTAAAAAACAATATTTAATTGGCAGCTATTTATGAATAGGATCTATAAGAGATCAGATACTAAAAAACAATCAGCTTCTCATAGAGGCAGCTCAATTTCGTAAGCCACACATGCACAGACTACTGACCTATTTTTCTAATATGGTGCAATAGGATCTATTTTAGAAAAATAAGAGCATATTTTTTTTTTTGACGTGGATTTAATGAAAGTTGATCACTTTAGTTCTGTTCCCGTCGCTGCTGTTGTTACTGTTATTCAAACATTGTTCCTAGGGTCTCTCGTCTACTACGATGGGAAGACGAGAGACCCTGGGAACGACATTTTTGTTATTTGAGTAGGTATACCTACCTATATTGCAGGACTGTCCTGTATATAACTGTTGGGTGGGAGCATTCGGTGAAATGATAAACATTTAATTGTAAATATTCTACAAACTGCTTAATTTTTCTTTGAACAGAGTCCTGTAAACCAAACATCAAGTCATTAAATCGGAGAGATTTTCACCATTTGCCACCCGACAGCATTACATTAACTGTGAAAAAAAGTTTCATTGCTGTGCATCGCAGCATATATATATACAATTTACAACTGCTGTATACAATAATTTTAATCCAACAATACACATATGTGGGCCATCAAGGAAATTATTCACCTTGTACTTACAGAAATATTAAATTATTGAGAGATGAAAATAAACTGTTTGGAATGTTTCGTATCTTGTTTGAATTCAAATCCCTGTACATAGAACGAGCAGAATTAGTTAAGAGAATAATAACAACAAAATAGTGCATTTTAGCCATAATATGTGGAATATTCGCTTCAGACTTACAGAGTTTGCAAACTTGCTAGAGAGGAAAACACGTCTACTTCAAGGTTTTGAATATTGTTTGAACCTAATTTCCTGTGCAGATCATAGATATTTATAATTAGAATGGGAACTATAAGAAATTATGATCTTATGGCGCTTGATCTATTTTTTTTTCTGTCAGTTGACAGCATGAACAAAATAGTGGGTAAAAACTTTTCTTGATATAAATAGTGTGTCGCCATAACAAATCGAAACTACAGCCAAACACGAAAGCCTCGATTAGTTCACAAAGAATATTTCAATAGGATAACCCATAACATTACACTCTATCTATTTTCCTCGACGTTACGGTTGATTTAATTAGATATTTCTTAGCCAGTATCAGTTCATTTGTTTTTAACCAAGTTGATGTTTTAATGTGATATAATATTATCAAAAGCATGCATGCATATTAAGAATTATTTTACGCAAGTCTATACAAAAGGCTTAGATGCATTTTCTATCATCGTTCCCCTGGAGACTTGCCTCCTTCGCAGGGCTTTCCCAAAGATATGTGTAAAATAAAGATTAAAGACGAGTTGCGTTTAAGTCCTGTTTCAGAAATGTAAAGTAGCCTTGTGGTTTGGAAGCTATTTCTCTCGTTATTTTAAAAATATTTTCTTATCTATACTGTTCTGGTTATTATTATTAAGATATTTAAACCTAACTGTGAGCTAAATCAGGTTTCATAGTCAATTGTGTCATCAGAAAATTAAACTTCTGACTTATTTTTATTAGTCTTCGCCCCAGACCTAATGTGTTTGAGCCGCGCTTATGCGATTTTGGGGTCTTAATCTTTTCATGGCCGTAGTATTTTACCCAGAGATTCACCAAATATTTACTTGTGTTCTTCTCCAGTCAGAGTTCATTTGGTATTATTTCATTGTTTTCTTGTTTTGTTTTCCACTGCGTAGCAGCCGCAGCATCATTGAGAGTGCAAGAACCAGACACCAGTAAAGTCAACCTTATAGCGCTTAAATCTCACCTACTTCATACAGATTTGCGGCAAGTTAATTAATATTTCTTCTCTCTTTCTTCTTGTTCACCTATCTTGTAGACTGTGTCATATAAACTTCAGCACCGTTCGCTTCCAAAGCTTTGAATCGCCGAAATATTTATTTATAATATAATGGATAGCTTGGGCAGAAAAGCGGATGGAAAGTGTTTTTTTTTGTCTATAATTAACGTATCCTTTTTTTTAGTTTTGCGTGCTTTAGAAATTAACATGTCATCAGCACGCGGGTTGACGGAGTTTAGGCAGCTGCTGACTTCGCTATGAAAAATTTATGCACAAACGCAACGTAACTTCGCCTTTGTTACGGCTTCTTTGAAGTTCGTTAATACAACCCGAAATGCTCGTCTGGAATAAGCTTTAAAAAACAAGACCAAAATATTTATTGGAATAAAAAATTGATTTCTTAACAATCCAAGATGGGAAGCTTGGAGTTGATGAGATTATTATAGGACGAAGAATAGCTCTAACTTACAGGACTAACAAGGCGTTTTTCATAGGAGCAAACACATCAGCTGTAGGATTTGTGTAATTGTTAGAACTCAAATCTCTGAAATAAATGAGTGAAAATTTGTTTCAGTTAATGCGAGTGGGGTGAGAAGTTTTGTCCAAAGCGAAAATGGTTAAGAAAATTAGGATTGTAACATTTCTGAACTTTTGCTAACAATTTTTTTTTTCAAATAAGGGTAAACTCACAATATAGCTAGTCTTGTAAGGTGGAAGAAAGCATCTTCTGTTATGTTTTGGATGTTGTTTGAGCTTAAAACCCTGTAAGAGAAAATGTGCAAAAAATAGAACGAAAATTACAGAATAACATTTATTCTCTTCAAAACAGTGAGTGTATGTTGAGAGCAACCATTTAGTGTGATTCGCTAGAAATTTTTGTTTTTGTACCCTACGAGGCAGACTTTCCCCGTCTCTCTGTAAGAGGCTAGAGGGAACCTTACTTTTCTTTTACAGCTTTCTACGGCCATCAAGCCTTAAGCTTAAGCGAAGTTTGGAAACAAATCAACATTCTTTCGCAGACTTTTCATTGACAGAAGGAATTCAATATTTTCAGTTTTATTTGGGGTTGCCTTTAGGCAATGAAAGAACATCGACCACACGCATGTTGACGCAAAACCTCCCATTTTCTCATCGAAATCTCATATTTTCAGTGGTAATCTGGGTCTTGAGCCTGTATTAAAGATAGAAACCTTTAATAATTTCGGGTTCCATGCAAAAACTTCTAAATGTATCTTATGTTTCATCTTCAGTTCAATAGAAAATTCTAGTATTCAAATAGTTGTCTTCCTTTTAGCTCTAAAAGCTCGCGTTAAGGTGAGTTCAGTCTACATACAATCTAGTAAAATATCGCTAGGTAAATCTTAATTTACTAGGATAGCCACTCTACTGAGGAAGTAGTGGCTTTGAGTAACCTTGTCAGTACCAATGAATACTACGAGGCATTCTTCAAAATTTCATTTCTCGTATCCCGAGTGAAAAAGTCGAGGAAGAAATCAACTGCAGCTTATACTAAACTCTAGGCCTCGCAAGGACAGGACGGGAACTCGGCAGAATGCTCAAATGTGTTCTTGATACTGTTAAGATAGTGAAGAAAGTTAATTCACTGAACTTCTGTTTATTGCTCGCAAAGACATTATATTTTTTCTGTTTAAGCGAGTTTCAAGTAAAGCTGTACTAAAATCACCAAAAATTACTTTAAATAAACACAACACACGTACAGCGCGAGCAAACTTGTAAGGTCGACAAAAACATCTTTGTTAAGGTTTCGAATATTGTTGGATCTCAAATGCCTGAAAAAGAGGGAAAGTAGTGGCGCATGCTGAGTTAGATATCAAAAAAAAGACTACATGAGACGGGAAGACTCTCACCTTAAAAGCTATATTTGTTTACTAAAAGATATGAATTCGTGAATTTCCAGTTATGTTATTATTTTAATAAAGCTGTCTTTTTAGCTAAAGACCTTTTAGATATGTCTTTATCAGATTTGAATTAATGTACACTTAATTTTTAACTATAATTATTTATGAGTTTTGTGAGAAGTTGAGGAAAAGGTCGTGTCTGTCATCGTGGATCAGTCTGGTTAAGCATCGCCAGTTTAAACATAATGTCGTAGTACGATATCATGAAAGTGATGTAATGAGGTATGTGCCGTGTTGGATCTCACTGTATTTCGATGGGAAAGCCAAAAAAGCGCAAAATTTATGGAAAACGCTATGAAGCGTGATCTCGGAATGTAAGTAAGTCTAAAAAACAAGTCAAAATACTGCAAAACCGAAATAAAAATAATTTTGTCAAAAAATCGAGCTGCGTTTAAATAAATGGTAAAGTAGTAGTTGTAGTAATAATATTAATCTTTTTTTCAAAATAATAATAATAATAATAATAATAATAAAAACAATAATCATAATAACAATAATAATCATAATAATTATAATAATCATAATAATTGTAATTATAATGATGGAGCCCAACTCGCCATTGCAGCTTTCCGCTGAGCCCTTAAAAAATAAAATAAAAGATATAGGAATAAGTTAATGAGGGTAAATTAAATAATAATTAATTTTTTTGTTTCAAAACTGCTAATTAAAAAATAAAAAAATAGAGATCTCTATAAAATATCGCTTTTTTAAAGTAATCTAAGTTAGTGTAAGATCTTAAAAAAAGGTTTTCAGTTTCTTTTTAAAAATAGGTCAAAGAAGTATCGTCTTTCACGTCTATCAAAATGTTTTAGTACAGTTACTCCAAAGAATTGGCAAAGTTAGATCGTGGGCAAACAGCTGATACATCGGGAAGTACACCCGTAAAAAACTGCAATAACCCAAAAAGGGAGTGGTGTTCGCCTCTTTTATGTTTTCTAAAACAAAACTGATAAGTCATATCACCGTACAGGTCGATCACAGTTCTAAGAGTGGAGAATGCGCCGGGTGTCAGGTTTTGTAAATTGTTTGAATCCAAGTATCTGAAAAAAACATAAGCGAAAACCAAAAGTAGGTGGATGTGTGAAACTCAACACATGAATGGCAATCAACGGAATTAAGGAAAGTCGACTAACGGTCTTCTGTATATTACACATTTTAATTGAAGTTAAACTAAAAGAACTTAAAATCACTAAAATAATACTTAAGCGTACAGGAGTTTTAAACGTTTTAGAGGAGAGAACAAATCTGCAGTGACGACCTTGATATTGTTTGATTTCAAATTCCTGGAGAGGCAAAGAATAAAAATACATTAGTTCATTTAGTATATTTAAATTCTCAAATTCATCAATAATTCATCAAGTTTCTATGAAGGAAATCACAACCGTCACGATGCTTGGTTATCTGATCTTAAATAGATTTTGGGGATTTTATTTCACCGTTTTGTCCTAACTTTTAGTTTCGATTGACAAGATATATTAAACACACAATACAGTGTTTGACCACATTAATTTTCGAAGCACCTGGAAGATTGTCAAAAATACTCCTCTACAACTTCAACTTTTCTTTTCAGATATGTCCAGGATTGAACGCTGAGATTCAAATTCCTTATGATAAGCATCACAAAGTGTCCTCATTGGTAAAAAGACACCAAAACACACACAATTCTGTCAAATGTGAAGTAATATGAAAATGTCAGATACCCCTACCAAATATAAAGTACTAATTGAACAATACTTGCGTTCAATCCTGGACATAAGTGTTTCTTTTAAATTTCCAGCGTTTTGACTGAAATATGGTGAAAGACGATCTTTTATGTTTGACATATAACTCCAGTATAGAAATATACAAATATAGGTATTACCATTGCAACACAAGGCAGAACACGACTTGACGCGAATTTTAACATGCCAAGAAAACAAATAACGAAATTTGAAACAAAAGAAATGGAAAAGGGAAAAAGCGCAACATAGATAAGAAACAAAAACCCTTACTGTACTTTAATTTGCACGATTAACTGCATATACAGTAGACACACATGTAAACGATAAAATTGTGTAATAGCAAAATATACTAATTAAGGATCGCATCACTGAATCGTACAGGGTGTCCAAATAAATCAGATTCAGAAACACATCATCAGGAAGAATTTGGATATTATTTGATTCGAGGTCTCTGAAAAAAAAAGAGACATAAGATTATAATAGAAAAACAGTTTCTTGATAGTCATTGACTGAGGTGGAAAATTTCAATATCCCTCTGATCATGTCGTGGATATCCGCCCTCGGATAATTTAAGAATTATTACGAAACCACTTCTAACTAGAAAGGTATACATTACCTATTTTCAAACACAGAATTTACTTATACTTACAACTCCTTCAGATGTGTGAGATTTGAAAAAATTCCACCTGGTAAAATTGATAAGTTGCTAGAAGACACTTTTCTAAAGAGAAATATAAATGATGCTTAAACTATTTGCTTTGTTTTGTATTCATCTAGAGATATTCTTATATTACCTCCTGAGTTTATTTATTTTTTCTATATAGTAAAGTAAAACACTGCATTGCAGTCATCGTAGCAAAAGAAAATAGAAATTTCTCCTTGGAAAATTGGTGGGTACGAAATATATTAACGAATTAATAGGGATCTTGAAACAAACGAAAGAGTTCGGTAAACGAGTTCGGTAAACATTTTCTTATTTGTTGATTTGTTTTGATTCTTGTTCAAGACTGTCGATGAGAGAAATTCCATTTAAATTGATTCATTGATCCTTTATGCTGAATAGCAGATCTCATGAATCTTTTGGGTTGCCTTTGGGGAATTAAAATACAAAAGGAGTACAATTTGAAGGTTTTGATTAGACTGTCCAAGCAATCAAAGCCTTCAGTATTGAGTTAAACGACACGGGGGCTAAATGAAAACGCTTGATAAACGTGTTTCTTTGTTGGCCTTCCAATAGAAGGAAGTGCTTATGTTTAATACAATAAAGCGACATAAAGATCGTAAGCAAATCATAATTATAAACATTAACATAAGCTTCTTATGTTCTAGTGCGAACGGTTTTCAACTGCACTCGCAAGCTTTTCTCGAAGCTGGCCGCCATCTTGAAATAAACCGAAATAAACTTCGTATTCCCACTACAAAGAAAAGCGACATAGTCATAGTCAAAGACATAATCATGATCATAAGAAAATGGTCAATCATTTTCTTATGATTATGATTAAGCTGATCGTAAGGGCGCCTATGATTATGTTTCTGGACGTTCCCACTAAGACATAAGCGACATAACAGCGTTATGTTCTCGCTTGTGATTATGACTATGATCGTTATGTCGCTAGTGGGAACTGGGCTTTATCATACAGAGTCGGTACAATCCTTGGGAAGCACTTGACAACATCCACGAGTGTGGTTAAGTTCGAACAAGAAAGTTTGTAGCCATCATACTCCTCCCAGTGAAAGGCACATCGAACTCCACAATCTAACAAGAGAGTAAATTTATTCATTTGAAAGGAGTGACGACTAAAAGCTTTTCAATGTAATAATTAGTTTCAAGTTCCAAAAGCATTATCTATGTCTGTCTGCCTTACTCTCTATGTGCCTCTATACATATTTGTCCACATGTCTGCCTGGTGGCCCTCTGTTTATCTGCCTCTGTGTTGTTCGTTGTTTCTACCAGGGCCCGTCATCTTAGAAATCCGTTCTGTATTCACTCACCAACAAAAGAGAAAAATATCCTAAATCCTCTATCTGAATACATATAATTTGAATGGAATGTTATCCGGGCGTAGTCTCCAGTGACCAGGATCTTCGTCCCAGATTTCGTACCACAATACTTCCCAAAGTTTTCACTATCACTGTTGGTAATCATCAGATAGTCGTACCTACAGAATAACACGTATCCTTGGTTAATTATGCTTAATTATGTAGATCCCACTAAGAAACTTCCGTAAATAAAATATTTCATCTAATTTAGCATATTTACACCTGATTGGGGCGTCCAAATCTATTTTAAACGTTTGAAATTAGCAAAAACAAAACGTTGACATAAGAAAGTCTAACTTTGTTGAATTTCCATAAAATCTGCCATGAAAACATGGCTGGTAACGTGTCTTCAAGTTTCCATGGCAATCTATTTTTTTATCGATACCCCATTCAAATACTGAAGTGTTCTTAATTAAATGAACAACTGCTGTATAAATGTTTGGTAGTAATATACTTTATCAGCTAGCCTCAGCTACTAATGTTTTTAAAAACAAAAAAAACGGCCTCAAAAGCAGACAAAGCTCCAATCCGTACCTGAACAGGGTTTAATTATGACAATTGGAATATTCAAGTAAACAAAAGTTTGTTGCGTATAACATAACTTATAACGTTATCGAATTATGCTTTTGGGTTAACATGGAAAATTAAAAGATAGGTTATGACTGGAAAAATGATTGTTTCCTGAGGAAGACAGTTCTGTGTCAAAGGCTCTAGGTAGCTCTTTTGATTAAGCTCGGGATTTCTCCCTAGAGCTCTTTCCCACGTGGAATTCCTGAGCTGGCCACTTGCAAGACTTTCCACCACACTTATAACACAATGATGCAACGGATAAGTATGAAATTCAGTGATAATCATGAGCTTACTTACGGGCAATGTTCTGGATACCAAGGATTATAGGAGACGTCAAAATCTTGAAAGTGCATCCAAATAGCCATGCCAGGTGGAATACGTACATAGTAAACACAGTCCAGATTTTTGGGGTAATTTTGCGGATACCCAGGACTTGTCAATGTGTTGTTTATTACAGTGCCGCATTCTATAAGACGAAAAGCAGACTCTAGGAGTTGGAGTTGGAGTTGTCTATTGGCCAGCTTATTAAATTTGAGTCAGACTTTAAAAATTGGCCCCAGCGTTGGTTATTTTACTGTCAGAGTTGCTTTGGATTCACAAGATGACCGCTATTGCTCCCGAAGCTTGACTGCTTTGGCAATGATTATGAGTAATAAAAGGCTGTTTCGCAGCCTCAAAAATGGAGTTTTTGTCTCCTTGTCTAACAATTTCCTCGATAAAGAGTTTTCGCAATAACAATAAGCCAGCAGTGGCTTAATTCAAGACGTCAAACGAAACAGTGCTAGTAAAAGTGCACTAGAACGTGAATTGTACCATACGCATTCGTATGCTTTGTTTGCTTGTTTGTTTGTTTTGTTTTTTGTTTTTATAAAGGTTATTTAAAATATTACACTGGAAAACCGCGTCACGGGGCCTTTATGATTGAAAAGCGAAAACAAACACCCTCTGTAATTCTTGCAGGCAAATTTGAAAGGGTCTAGGTTAGGTTGTACATACGATGACCCAAACGGTTGAAGATGAATAGAAGCCTATTGAACCGAGAACTTAACCGACAAACCATTCATTGTTTAGGGCATATAAATAATATGTCTTAAGCAAAATGCAGCATATAGGCTAAATTCCATGTACTTACCAGGCAGTGGGAAATTACTAAGAGATAACCGGAATCCCTCTTTCTGAAAATCTCCATCTGAGTGGAATATTAGATGCACGTAGTTTCCAATTGCTTCAACACTTACATCCTGAAGGATTGGCCCTCCACAGTATTTACCAAAAATCGTGCCCTTCTCGTTTGTAATGGTTAGATAGTCATACCTTCAAAGAGAAATGTACAATGTGCAAAGGAAATCAGAAAGTTCCAGTCTCCGAGTCTCATTTCCTTCCCCATTCTTAATTTTGAAAAAGGACGAGGATGGTCAAAGCATTAAAGCATTATTCTTTAAATTGCAAAGAAAGTGGGAGGTGAAAATAGTTATGATAGTAGAATAACACTAAATGGATAATGATGGCAAAATCTTAAACTCGGTAATGAAAAGTGAAACGAGAAATGATCATCATGACACGAACATTGGACAAAGAAGAAAAGTGACTCCCCAAAACAAATTAAACCCGTGACCTCCTGAACACTGGACGGCCGGTCTAATCACGGAATTACGAGCGTTCACGGAGAGCAAAGCCATTATTCGTATTTGAAAACTCATCCCACGAATTAGATGACGGAGCTAAAGCAACGACGACATAGCAGTTCGTTGATATTCTAATTATTTATTGATGTATTATTTATATATTATATATATTTATTTTTTTTATTTAATTATTTATATTTATAGCCACTTACAAACAATTTAAACTGTTTTGCAAGTTAAATTCATGAAAGATGATTCTCAAAGCCATGCCATTTGGAATGGGAACGGAATATGTACAGTCCATATTGGTTGGATAATTGTCTGGATATCCAGGACTTGTTAGGGTATTGTTTATAACAGACCCACATCCTGCAACAGGAAAAATAACTAATAATGATTCTCCCTTAGGATATAGCTATCCTACTAGAAGTTAATTAAGGCTTTAAGGGTCAATTGTCTTAATGAACAATTTATAATTCGTTTTTTATAATTTATAATTATAATTAAAACTAGCGTTCTATTATGAATGCCGTTCTCTGATTCGCTACGCTAATCACTATCTATTCTGTGATAGATGGTGAGTGACGTAGCGGTGTGCGCTTGTTGACAAAACGACGGCCGCTTCTTGGCATTTTCGAGTGTTTGTGAAGATGATTTAGATAAAGTCTTAAGTCGATTTATACCAAAACAATTAGATTACTCGCTCTCGATCTCTATCGGCGTGATAGTTGACTCGGGCTGCGCACTTGTCAAGTATCACGCGATAGAAATCTCGAGCTCATAATCTAATTGCTTATTATACAATACCCAAGTCATTCTCGAATTTTGATTGGTTCTCACCTATGATCTATTAGAGGACGAACGCACGATTGACGTCGTGATTGCAAAGTATTACCTTCTGCATTTTAAAATGGCGGAACGTTTTGATAATTAAGATAATAGTTTACGTGACTGGATGAAGATAAGGTACAAAAAAGTCTTGTCGAGGCATTGAATAGGTACGAGAAGCAGGAAGAACTAAGAAAAAGTCGTTTCTCTTTCAGAAAAGAACTCAGAAAAAATAGTCGAGCAGTTTCCAGTCGGCAGTTGAGCGAGAATAAACCAAACACTTTTTTGTCTCGAATTTAACAAATCCAATAGACAAAATGTTTGCTACATTAATTTATTTAAAAAACTCAACTTTTCTCAGTCTCAAAATAATTGTTGACACAGATTGATGTCAGGAATGAAACATAAAATCATCACTTCTTAAAATCAGTTAAAGTAAACACGTAGCCTTGCTTTTCGACGTGGATGTTCCAGTCCGTTTCAGGGCACAACAGTAAGCAAAGCATAGGTCACTACAGCTCACGGCCAACTGTATTGCAGCTATAAGGTATCTCCGATACTATGTGGAACTTATTTGAGAATCACCAACCACAGAGGACACAAATTTCCACCCTCAATAACGCTCCTTTCATTCAAAACTCGAATCAAATGGCGTCCACCGTTGACCGCAACCGCATGCTTTCCGGCCATATTCTTTCTGCTCCTGCAATATTCAAGGAAACATCCAAGCTGTTCGGCTCACAAGGCTGCTTTGATGACCAAAACTGACTTCATTTTTCCAGCATTTTTAGTTAAGATTTGTAGATTTCGCAGTTATTTTCTGCTTTCGCTGTAACTTTGTTATCCCTAGAGAAGCAATTTTAGTTAAGTTTGACAGTGGCGTGATTTTTCTGGACCAATCACGATTCCTTGCTACGCATAGCAACCAATGAGATTGCTTCATTTTATATTGACACCAGATTACGTCAAATGGCTTTTTCGTGTTCGCCAAAGTGGGCAAGTGCCGGCTTTCGAGTAGCTGAGAAAGATTTTGAAATAAAAGCTGAAGTTGTATGTTTCTTTATTGTATAAAACAAACAGATTCCATGTTGTCGTGCGTCTGTTTAGTAACAGATCACAGAGGACGTCAAAACGGCAGTGGCAGCGCCTAGCCATTCACTTTTTTTTGAACGTGAAACTAGCTACCATACCCTGTAAGCGCCCTTGATTACATTAACACATATAGACCGTCATCTTTTTAACATACACTGTCTTTTTTATTCCCTTTTTTTTTCTTTTCGAAAATAGTTACAATCTTTCAATATGCCATTTTACGGTTCTGTGCTCAGTTGCCTGACCTATAAATACAGGCGAGGCTGGAGGTGACCTTCCTTTCAAAGAAACCTCTTTGTTTTCCTTAATTACATGCAAAGCAGTTAGCATTAGTGCAACGTGGTTTCCACAACAAAAGCAGTGAGGGCTGATCAAAACAAGGTCGCCTCCAACCTAGCTGCATTTTAAGGCTAGGTCGCCACTGTCGACAATTTTACCAACCTACTACGTTACATTCAAAGTTCATTCAAGGAGACAGACCAATTCGATCGAGTGTCTGACGTAAAAGAGTAATTTTCTGATTGCACTTACCTGGTTTTGGAACAACTGTAAAAGATATATTGAATCCTTTGGTTTGAATCGCAGAATCTGAATGGAATATTAGTCGAGCGAAGGAACCAGTTACAATAAAGTCCGTCGCCTCTCGCCGACCACATATCACACCAAATGTCTCGTCCTTCTCATTTGTAATCTTCAAGTAGTCAAATCTTCATTTAAAAAAAAATAGTACTATCAGTAATTTGCACATGGCTCATTTTAAAGAAAAATAGCATATTTTCGTTTCAAGTTTGTCGATTGCATGGGCTGTTCATTATTCCCACTTTTAGGCCGTCCCTGTTCTGTTATGGATTATATGGCTTTTGTTTGTAGACGATATAACGGGAGCTCTGATTGGCTAATTGTCACTGAATTGTGGGGCATTATTCTCCCGTAATGCCCAAGGGCCGATTACGCTAGTTTTGGGCCGATTACGCTAGTTTTCGCTCTTTTATTTTATTTTTGTTTTTGTGCCATATAATAAACAACCAAATCAATTCGACCGTTCGGTCGTTACCGGAAAATCTCAAACCTCGGTCTAGCGTATTTACCTCGCTATCGCTCGGTCGATAGGCCGAGGCCTCACTTTGAGACTTTCCCGTAACGACCTCACTCACGGTTATTAAGTAGTTATTATCAGCCCCCCCCCCCCCCGGCAAAAAGTTTTGGGAATTTCATTCTTTTTTTTCTCACCGAT
>Ga0126337_10001726_pt1 | contig 13440 bp, 10 predicted proteins | sample DipCmetagenome_FD_92527 | JGI IMG/M metagenome (GOLD analysis project Ga0126337, IMG submission 92527) | Coral microbial communities from La Bocana,Puerto Morelos, Mexico - Diploria C A metagenome | ecosystem: Host-associated > Invertebrates > Cnidaria > Coral | place: La Bocana,Puerto Morelos... | reverse complement strand
TTCATACAAAAATTTCAGACCCTGTGTTGAAACATAGCTAAGGTAAATGTATGCCTAAAAAGCATGAATTGGACTAAAGAAATAGCTGTGAAAATGATAGTTTAACTGCTCCCTCAAGGGTTTTTTTAGAGATACAACGACAAGAAAATGGCTCAAATTTTATCAAACCATTACATATGATATCTCAAACTTTGTCTCAATTAGAGTTCCTTCCAAAAAGGAAACTAACGGTTTTAAAGGTACTTAAAATTTTTATATTGTACTTGGGTATAAATCTTTTGGATGCTTAAAAAATTCAGATGTTTTTAAAATTAAATTAAAATTGTCGGAAATTTTCTGTATGTAATGTAGTTGTTTCTGTTGGAAAAAAGGATTCACTACTCCCCCTACTGATCTTTCTTTTCATCTAGTTTAGTCAACTCCAAGCCCTATTTCATCTGATTAGACCAAACATCCTTTAATTCGTTAATAAATAATATTAATCATACCTGCTTTTGGTTTTCATTTTCTCAAAAGGAAAGTTCCTCGCTCTCAGTCACATCCAGATGTCAATGGCACAGTGGATCCTAGATTGTTGCTTGAAGAAAAAGAACAGGCTTTGCTTGCGTCCCAGGAAACTGTACAGGTATGACGAAGTGTATGAATACTAATTACATCTTAGCCAAGAATGAGGTCTTAATGGGAAAATCTTAAACTGAGACCTTCATAGTGAGGTCAATACAGTAAGGCAGAGGTTTTAGATTTTCCATTAAGATTGAATGTGGAGGTCAATAATAAGGTATTACAGGAGAATAATGTTCTTGAATTAAGGTTATTAGGGGTGACATCTACTTTATAATCTACTTTAATATGCAGGCATTATGCATGGAATGCCACATGGGTTTAATTTTAATTTATCACCGTCTTCTATTCAATTGAAATCATGTCTTTATAGGACTCTGGATAGTGTTGACTGTATAGGCCTGCAAATGTAATATCAAAGGCCTGACTGGTTTCATTTCTTTTTTCTTTCTTATATATTTTCAGATTTTAAATGTAAAAATTCGAAGACTTGAACACTTACTGCACTTAAAGGATTTAAGAATAGAAGACCTTGCCAAAAGACTTCAGCAAGTGACACAGCCGCCGCCACGGCAACTACCACCTCAAGCAAACCCTCCCCACCCCCCCACTGTAGATCCACAGATACCATCCATGCATATGCATCATCAGAATCCTTTACCGCCGCTTCATCATAATAATTCATATAACACACAACAGCTACAAGAACATTAGTCAGATCACCATGGCTGTTGGCTTTCTCATTGTAAGCTGCAGAGAAATGCTTATCTAAGGAGGAAGTACATTTAGCTTACTATGCTACTCGCGGAAATTTGAAAGGAGCTCAGCACGATATTTTGAGTTATTTTGTTACGTACAAAAGTACCTTTCAATTGAAGAAAACCTGAAAATAACATTTTTCTCAGTCAGTAAAACACCAAAGAGATTATAATAAACTACAAAGGAACAAGCGTGGTTAAGGATGGAGAAGATTAGCACGGATTACAAACGACGAACTTGAAAAATTTAGGCTTAATTTTTCAAGATGCGCAAATATGACGTAGCTGTTGTTAATTAAATTAAACAAAAGAAAAACATGAGGATATCCAATTAAACTTACTGCTTTCTTATAATCAGTAAGTGAAGAAGTGTTCAATGTAGGTTTGTTTGACATAAAGTTAGTCATGAATTGTATTCAGTGTTGTTACAAGCCATGAAAAATGACATCAGATACATTTCACACTGCAGTATAACAATGTATATCATACGTAACTTAGTATATAATTTACATAACATAATGATACAAATAAGGTATTGGCAGATAGTGCACGGTTATAGGAAAACTAAACCTCAAGAGTTGTGAATAATCACAAAACATAGTGGTCAAAATCAACTCTGTAAGTACGCATTTCACGAAAAGCTGGCTTGTCTTACAGTGCTCTGGTTACATAAATTTAAGCCTTTAATCGCCAAATCAAAATCAAGTTTCTCTTAAGGTTTATCATATGTTTCCTTTCATCTACTTGAGAGAATTTGTTGTGAAAAGGTATTAGAAGCGAGAAATAGTTAGGGAATCGAGGTCTGCGTAGAAGCTTATGGTAGCTAAAGTAAGTGCAGCAAAAGTCAATGGACATATAGATATATAGCAGTCATGTTATTTATGTTCTCGTCAAGGTGTAAAGATTAATACATTGCTGAGGGAGTATATCAGAAGCCTCGTCGATGCCCAACTGAAGGGTCTTATTAGCGGAAAGGAAAATTAAACGGACGTAAATGTTGGAATATTTGTAGAGAAGGGTGTTGCGAACGTTCGGATGTCGCAGGTGTTGGTGAGCTATCTTTGAATCGAATGGCAATTACTTTAAAGTACTTGCCGTGTGGCGGTGCATAAGACCTAGGGAAATACAATAAATTAATTTAAAGCATAGTTTTATGTGTTGAGTTTGGTTGATTATTCATTTTATTACATTGGGTGAAATAGTCCATTAACAGGAATCCAGTTGTTTTTTTTATAACCGATAAACAAAGGGCCATAAACCGCTAGTGAAACTTGACTGAAAGTCCAAGAATGCGCATTAGCGACATTAGCCCATCGGAAGTCATCGATTGTTTGCGTTGTGGTCTCGCTTCAAAGACTGGGGCGGATACAATACTTGATAAGAGGGTTCGCGATACGGACCGCGGAAGGTGGTCCCCTGTTGGGGAGTCCGGGGCATCCGAGGAAAATTTCTAAAATTTTGGGTCCTCGCAAATGAGATTTCGGGAATTCTGAGACCAGTTTTTAATTAAGGGGGTTTGACTGAAGGAGGAAGAGTCCCACTGACTTGACTTTTCCAAGGCAACTTCAACTTCATCGGTAGCAGCTATATCGATGGTGTCTATTTTGAACAAAAGCTAAATGTGTTTTAATTTGTCCCGCAAACTGGCTGACGGAAGAATGGCAGAACATCCATGCATAAAAAACAGCGAACCACATTACCAGAAGCATTTTTATTGAAGGAAAAATGGCGGGTGGTACAAGCAAACAAGATAATAAAACCGTAATCAAATACGGTACTGAGAGAACTCGTAAGTACCATTTATTTCATTGGATTGGCATGGCACTGAAGAGAAATTTGTCTGCTACCTATACAGAAACAGGAACAATTCTGCCATCAAGTGTTAAACTAACAATTCCATTTGTCATGCAGTATATCTTGTTGAAATAAAGAAACAAAATCTTGCCGGTATTTTTACTTTTTTTTCATGCTTTAAAGCCTTGCTACAAAGGACACTATTGGTCGTAGGTAAGTTCTATTTTGCAATTCGTTTTGTAATGTGTAGTAATATAGCAAACGACTTATAATAGTTAATACTATTCCCTTAGATTACATTATTAAAATCTTTGCAAAAAATTCGTCAAATGACCACGGTCTTTAAACAGGTTTTCTCAAACTCATTAACAAATTCATTAACAAATTCATCAAAGTCATGATAGTGGCAGCGTTTGTGTTTGGCAGCAAAGATTTAAACGATTTTATGTCTATTTTCTTCTTAGCGTTAGTTTCGATTGAGACGGGTATATCCAAAACTAATTTTATAAAGACAGTCATTTGACCAATTTCCAATTCAAGCACCTCGAAGTTTCTTCAAAAATGCTCCTTCTCGGTCTCCTCGGTGCTTGAAATGTGGTCAATGGTCAAACACGATCTTTCGTGTTTGATGCATTTTTAATATCCGCGTCATGGATCAAACTTCAGTGTCCTTCAACAATGGGTAGTAAGTCTTTTCTACACTCTTCTTCTCTGCGCTCTTGTCAATCTGTGGTGGCTTAAGATGTTTGATCAATCTTTCTTCCCATGTTTTGCGTTCTGTGATGTCATAGTGGTCCAGAAAGGTCCTGTTGCGTAGGGCCTTAGGAAGCTTGCTCCGATCCACCCCATCAATACGCATCACAATCACAGAGGAATCACCCATCTCCGTGCTGCGGTACAAAGCCATCTCTAGTTCCCCTCGGCAGAACTTGCTTGACATGTAGTTGTGCGACATGACAGCCAGAACTTTACGACTGGTATACACGCTTTCGGCCATGTTGTCCACCACAGCCTTACCAATCTCAAAGTCCCTGTCGTGTATGCAGTAGATAAGCTTGTGTTTTTCCAACAGGGGCAGAAGCTCCTTTTTGACCCAGTTCAGATCTTGGCTGCTGAAGGTCACAAAAACATCGTACCTAAACTGCCGTCCATTCACTGGCGTTTCTAGCGAGTGAAAAGAAAAAAAAAACAGACAGATAAAAAAACAATCTCTCTCCGCTTACTAACCCACTAATTACAACGTAAAACGTGCGTACGTAGATAACAGCTTACTTGGTGCATAATTGTGGATACATCTCGGGCAATTTAGTTTGTAACCACCTCTTATTAAGCTCTGTCCAAACTTCACCGGAGACATTTTAAAATGGCGTTTTTCACTCAACTTCAACTCGGACAGGGAAATCGCATGGTTATCGTGACGTCATCGCTTTCGAAAAGCTCCGTTTTGAAGTGTTTTCCGTTCACACTGAAACGCAAAGTCAAATTTCTCCGGTATAAATGTGGATGGGGCCTAACATAGAACGTGTGTAGGTCAATGTAAGGTCGACTTTGGTACTTCAGCTTCTGGCCCAATGCTCACATTACCTTCTGAAGTCCTCACCACTCAATATCCACTTACTAAATAATTACTCGTGAACTCTCACTTGACATCTTTCACTGCTGGCTATTTCTAACAGAAGACAGTAAAATGGAATGAAATCTCACCAAAGAAAGGCTCTTCGGCATTGCGCCTGTTTCTGCACAGCCTGTAAGCAACAAAGGCTGCCACAAATCCCATGATGATGCCACCCGCAGTGATGGAGCTTATAGCGACCAGCGGGCTGTCCTCTGAACTAGAGTCTATGTTCGGATCGTCCGCCTCGTCTGCAAGAAAATAAGAGATGAGACTACTGGACTCTCAAATTCTGTCAGACCAAGTTTTTTCTTGAACAGGGATGCATGCAATGACAACAAAACTTAAATGGTGTGCAGGGCATGACATTACATAGCGCACGATGACGTCAACATCTGTAACGTCACCATGACCAGAAAATTATAACATGCCTGTCAAAGTATGGGTTGCTTTGGAAATATTAGGTAGAGGTGCAGAGGCCTTATATTTAGTGCATTCAGCTTCGGATCGAGTGGTCTGGGGTAGAACTCTTGTTAGAGACATTGTGTTGTGTTCTTGGGTAAAACACTTTACACTCTCAGTGTCTCTCCACCCAGGTGTATAAATGAGTATTGTTCAAAATACTATCTTATCAAGATGCCTCGGAGCTAAGTTGCATTGGTTACAAGATTTTGATTCTTTTCAAACTATGAATGTTTAATAATGTGGCCAAATTTAAAACTCATTATAATTTCTTTGGATGACATCTGTCAGACCAGAGAAAACTCGATCTCTACAAAAAAAAATCAGTTTCCTTGGTCAACAGTCTTACCTCCAATGGTCGCTTCTTTGAGACTAAAGAAGACATTTGCTGTGACGACATCAATCTTAAAATCTGCCCCACAGGTATACCAACCAACATCTTGAGCGCTTACATTGTAGATATGCAGCTCCAGGGTGAGGAGCTTAGTCGTGGCGTTGGGGCCCATTCTTGGTCCATATTCTTCTGCTTGGTAGTGCTGTGGCTCTAATGGGAGCCTGGTGTTGTTAAAAAGCCAATAGGTCTTTGGTGATGTGAGGATGGCTGGATAGATTACATTGCATATCAACCACGTCGGAGACCCTGGGGTTGCAGAAGCATTTAAAGCAGCTGAAATGCGAGGAACGTTAACTGAAAAAAATAAAAACAGGAAAAACAGCCACAGTTTTGATTAGCAGTAGTTTTTCCCAGTTCCCGCAATCTCAAGGTTCACACTTCCAACCTACCTAACTCGTTCCCAGGACGTTTCCCTCCAAATTTCAACGGAAAAGCGCTAGGAACGACGTTGCTTTCCACCCTCTCATAAACTACCCATATGTCAAGATCCCTGACTCACCTCATGCACCTGTAAAATCCCATTAGACATTTAGAAGCCAAAACCCAAATGTGTCGTTTATTTCTCCTTCTACTGGTACTAGTAAAATGATCACATCAGTAACTTCTGTACCCCAGGGTAAAATGATCACATCAGTAACTTCTGAACCCCAGGGTAAAATGATCACATCAGTAACTTCTGTATCCCAGGCCAAAATGATCACATCAGTAACTTCTGAACCCCAGGGTAAAATGATCACATCAGTAACTTCTGTACCCCAGGCCAAAATGATCACATCAGTAACTTCTGTACCCCAGGGCAAAATCATCACATCAGTAACTTCTGTACCCCAGGGTAAAATGATCACATCAGTAACTTCATAACATGCACAGTCACAAAAACCTCACCACTGGAAATGACATGTAGTCGCCTTGGAATCTCTGAAAATCCCTTGGAAGTGTTTATTCCGCAATAGAAGATTCCTTGATCTGTTGGTGAAACATCGAGTATGGTCATCTCCATTTTTGCGCCGTAGGGTAAAACCTCTTTGGATAATTTGAACTTTTGTGATGCGTTCACATTCGATCCGTTGAATATCCAGTAAGTCGAGGCATTCTCTTCTTTGCATTCTTTTTTCTCGCAGATACATTTCAGAGTAGTATTTCTACCCTCGATTGCTACAATACCTTGCTGATCAAGGTGATCATTCTTAATCATGTTGTCTTCTAGAAAATGAAAAAAATAATACTTAGAATTATCCTAGAAGTCTCCTCCTATTAAAAACGTTTTACACTTAATAGCTGTTTAGCTCACCTAGCTCACTTAATAATAACAATAATAATAATAATAGTAATAATAACGATAATAATAATAATAATGACAATATGAAAAATGATGATGATGATAATCATAGAAAACTAAGAGAAGAAAACAATAATAATAATTATTATTACTATTATTAATGATAATAATAATAATATTAACCCTTTGAGTCCTAAGTGGACATATACGGCCAGTTAATGGTCGTGCAATTTGTACCACTTGTGACGTCATCAGTTTAAGTGACGCTAGTGATTAGGACGAAATTGGGACGAAAATGGCCAAAAAAGGCCATTTGCTGCCTAAAAGTGGCATTAATTCGGAGCTTGTAAGGTGTCAAAGGGTTATCTTTATAAACGTCGCCTTTCTTCAGAGCCGAGGCATAACCCTTTACCAATAAAGGATATTTACCTAAAACCTAAAAAAGCAAACCTTAAGAATAGTTTAAAAGCTTACTTTTCACCATGATATTAACGTCCTCCTCAGATTCCCCCAAAGCGTTTTCAGCATGACAGGAATAAGTGCCGTGGTGATATCCTTCAATAGCTAGTATTTTCATTATTAGCTGGTTATCCACATTTTCATCTTTTCTTATCATAAAGGAACTATGGTATTCTCCATCTTGAATGACGGAGCCATTTCTTCGCCATGATATACGAGGCACAGGCCAACCACTTGCTCTACAAACCAGCTTGGGCGTGCTACCAGCATCAGCTCTTTTAACAGATGGCAGCTTGCTTAGTTTTGGTTTCCCTATCAAAAGTAAATACATTAGATTTATCAAAACAAAAAAAAAACTAAGTTCCCGTACCAGACATGCTTCGTGTGGTACACTTATTTCATGCTAGTGAGATTAAAAACACGATAATTTATCAACTAGTAAATAATTTTAAAATAATTCGTCTCTCTTGCGTACTCAAACTAACCAACTGTTAAGTCCATCCGTTACAAGTATTTTCTCACCCTGTTCACGATAGTTTATATCTCAAGAATTTTCCTATCCAGTAAGGGTTTATTTTGCACGGAAAAATTAAACTCATGATATAGTATTCAACAAATATAAAAACACAAGTAAAGTTGGCGAACCCCTATATCAGTTGACCTCTGTCAGCGATTCTTTGCCCATAATTGCTGTCCATGTTATTTCCCGACATTTTATTTTCAAACTTAATAACTCGGCGTTACAAATTATCCAATTCTCCATAATCTGCTTTCAGAGTTGGCTACCGCGAACCAATTTAACTTCCTTCCCAGAACTCTTCAAAACTCAAGAGTAAAGCTTTGAAAGGAGATTTAAATTAATTTGCATGAACTGGTCAAAGAGCTGAATTGAATTAAAATTTTTTTCTTCTGGGATGTGTTTTTTGGCTCGCCAGTATCCGCGACATATTACTGATCAACGCATCCTTAAAAGGTGAACATTTAAATTTGAGCCACACCCAAAAATGCCGTTTCTGTTACCCGCGTAGGAAGGATCGAGGTGTGATGTTCACAAACATTTTGAGGAGCACTTCTGCCAATTTAATATGTCCTATGTCCCGAGAATCAATCCTCTGCTTTTTCGTTTCGGATTCCAACTTTCGCGCGGCCGTTTTACTCCGCCTGCTTTTCCCTATTTGTAACGCCATTCACAGTTTCTTTCTTTGAGATTGAGATATACTGAAATCTACAGTCCAGGGAATCCCAAAATAAGTGATTAATTGAACTTAAAAGCTGATAAGAAACAATATATGTCACTGAACCGTCAAAATGGATCAAAACACGAATAAATAGTGACGGTGGCACTGTAATTTTTTTTCACTGTAATTTTTGTTTTATCTTTAAATGAATGATTCTACGTTTTGCTCAGCTGTTACGCCGTGCTGACGAGACCCAGTCAGGTCGAAACAGCTGTCCACGGTTGCAGTTCATGGCTTTCAAATGGGCTCTATCATATCTCTTTGTCGCGTTAAACTTTCTACGTAGTAAAAAAACTTCTCTGGATTTTTTTCTTTGAAATCGGAAGAATGCAAAACCTTCGAGGAGCGGGACGTTTTTGCGTCTTTTCCCTCAAATTTTGGAGCAAAGGACAGACTGTTGGCAGTCTAGTTTTTTTTTCTCCAGAGAAGGATTAGGAGGAGGTGTCTCCACCACAGGAGATGGCGCTATTACAGCAATTGAAAACACTACGATACCCCATGTTTCTTTATTTCCTGGATCTGCCATTGACACACGGTCTTTGGCTCCCACAAGAAAAACACAAAAAACCTTAACAGAGCGTAATAAAGCCAGAAAATTCTAACATTTTTAATCAGAGACCAAATGAAAGCGTCTTACTTGGATGAACGGAACAAGGAGAGTCATCCATGCATGCAAATTCACCGACATCTTGAATAGAGGTCGAATTTCTGTAAAGTACTACTGCAGACCATTTCTTGTGTTTTGCTGGATCCATCAGTGTATTGTTGACTTCATAGGGCTGTTTGTTTCTTGTCCAGCTGACGGTATCAACTGAACGTCCATTAAATGAGCAGTTGAGAACTAAAATTACCGCTGTGGGATGTTTGGTCTGATTCCTGTCCCCTGGAGTGATTCTGCATAGGGAGTTCACGAAATGGAACTTGCAGAGCACTGAAAACAAATTATTAACAAAAAAATTCAATTTTCTTTTGGATATCTTTTTGAAGGACAAATACAATTGTTAAACTAAATAGAAAGTAAAAACGTTTCATGTTTTAACTTACTAAGCAGCTTTTAAGGCCAAAGGACTTATAAGGCTAATAAGTAAAATTGTTAAAAATAGAAAGGAAGAACGTGACATGTTTTAATTACCAAGCAGGTCTTGTGCCCAAGTCTAAGGAAGACTTAAGGACACTTTTTACAATCTATATCTGCGCATGGCATAATTTAGTCCTGTCCATTGGATCAGAACCTTAGCCAAAGTATATTTCAAACAGGCAACTTAACACGGAACATCGAATTTTGTTCGTTTCCTGCTAGAAACGTGTAGTGTATATTTCATCAAAAAAATAAGACGCAGTTAAATTATTTGTTCTTTAACCAGACAGTGCAAATATCTGTTTTCTTTTTCTACACGCTGTGTGGTTGCCGGGCTTACAGACCTCATGCAGGACTAGGGAAGTCTTTTAATAAATGATATTAGGGCCTGCAGGGTTCCGGCTAGAAAAGGGTTTTTTAAGCCTGGCAGGTGGATAGTGGGTCTTCTTGAATGTTCGACATTTTTTATATAACCGCTGTCTTCTACGGGTTTCACAAACCTTGTGAAAAATAAAATCGTTATTATATTGTAAAATATTGCAACTCTGCAGCGCATTCTACGGCATTTCACAGATCACGCTTGTGTTGTTTTTCCTCGTTTTGCATTTTAATTTGGTTTGTAAACTATTTTAAAATGGTAATTTTTTTTTTTACTTGATTGGTTTTATTCCAATATGACCAATATGTCAGGCTGGTTAATTCATTCTTCATGCACACTTAACATTGAGCAAGAAACTTAGTTTAGTTATTCAACCTTGTATACCGCTTTTGAACCGTTGAATTTTTTTCAGCCGAGATAACCGTCACAAAACGTATACAGAAAACTAACACGTATTTTAAGCTATATATTCGTTAAGGGTATTATCAATTTTCTCGAGCAGAGTCTCCTCTGATGACGTCATTGTCACGGATGATCCATGCAAATTTTTTTCTGTGATTAATTACTAAGCAGAGACAGCTGCGACAGATGAGCCTGGAGTTCTTATCTCTTCCAGTTTGTTCATGAAAATCCAGAACAAGTCTGGATTTTTCGAAATTTGTCCCGAATTTTACTGAATTTTTCGAGCTGTTTATTAGTTGCAATAGCTTGCTCCGCGCACCGGACAATTTTTGTCTGTTCCAACATAAAACGTACCCCAATAACGACATCACTGTTTAGATCGATTTTTCGATAAGCCTTATTATTCATAAGAACAAATTCGGTCACGCTTTATAATAGCATTTCTCTCTCTTTTATAGCTTATAAGCTAGCAAAAGTTCCAAGTATACAGACATTTCTTTCTTTTTTGGTTTGAAGAATTATTCTCGGCGTATTCCTTAATGTGCGAGTATATTCCAGGCCATCTGAAGCGCTTTTCATGTGGACATTTTATAAGTTGAATTCACATCAAGTAATTCACATATTCAATAAGGGTATAGTTGATCTGAAACAATTTATGTTGGACTAAAAGATTTTTTGTGAGATCTGATGTTATCTATGGATGCAAAAATTCTTTAACTTAACCTACATTTTAGTATTGTACAACAAATTGCATTCAAACACTCACCCAGAAGAATCAGTCGCAGATGAATTAGCTGTAAAAATTGCTTGTACATTCTGTTCATTCTATGACCCATAAAGTGCCGCTTGACTTAGCCTCACAACACAGCGACAAGTATATACTGTGGATGAAAGGTTCGAACGAAGACATACATGCTGACGATGTTCTGTAAACTCTGAAGTTTTGAGTGCAATTTCCTTATCACGGCTGCGCGGTTTTTTGAACCACCTACTTAAATGACAGGATGACAAAATATGATTCATAACAACCATCTGCCTCCTGTCCGTGCGTGGTTTTGACTAATTCTTTGTTTCCTATTTCGTTGGGGGATGGAGAAATTCTAAAGCTATAATTACTAAACAACCCAGCGTGAGCACAAATACAAAAAAGCCAATATTGAGACGAATTTTATTATGGACTTAAAAGGTTTTTTCACTTATTGATTAATGCTTGGGTTTGTTTGAGCGACAGAAGGATACATAAATAGTATAATAATGAATAGTGTTCTCATTTTAGGAATGACTTTATCGTCTTCCGCTAAGAAACTTTCACAGGAAAACAACTTCAAAACTTTTCAAGAACGGATGTGGAATAAAAAAATTGTAGCTTCCCTTTGAAAAACTGACATGCGATGATTAAATTCAGGAGAGTTTTAATCTTTTTTTTTCGCCTTCTAGAAAATTCTTATTGACAAGATCCCGAGTGAAAGTGTACATTATCCGGGGGCCTACTGTCTTAAGCTTATAGGTGCGGTCCCAAAGGGTATGGTTTTTAGCCGTTTTGGTCAGAAATAGGGCACCAATTTTAGCCATTTTGGTCTCAAATATGCTATGGTTTTGCTCTCTAGTCTTGAATTAGAAATGATTTTAGAACAAGCTACTCTTTCATCATTATCTATAGCACCGTCAACAAAAGCCCTTATTACATCGGTGTGAACTTGGAAGCTAATTATAACACAAGTCTGTAACAGGGTATTGATTAAAGGTCATGTCTTTTTTTTAGAGTATTGACTTTTTGGTCAGATCATACAGTAAACGGCAGGGAAAATCGTAGATTTCGGTCTTAAATAGGGTAAAGGCTTTTGGAAAGCGAGCCGCACACCCCCACCGAATTTTTCTCTGGGCTCCCCCCGGCATATTTCTAAAAAGACTTAAAATAGCCTATCTGACCTGCAGTCTCTTCTGAAAGATGAATAATTTACGACGAGTATTGTTCAGAGCTGAGTTCCTACTTAAACAAGTTGAAAAAGGCCTAAAGTTTAACTGTGCTGCAAGGATGTGACACGATCCTCTGTGTATAATGAATAAGCTTTGATAATAAAAAATACAATAACATCCATACCGCTAAATCTATGTGCTAACTAAACATCTTAAAGCTTGATAATAAAAGATAAATGATATGTTCAAACAGTTTTTTAAAACACGTCGTTTTAAGAAACCCGACCTTTCTTCATTTGAAATAAAAGTGTGTCATGAATTATTTAAATGTCTGGAATAATTTAAATTGCTTTTAATACACAGGACCGTAGTCAGAAAAAAATTATGAGTGGAGCAATAAAAAGAAGAAGAAAAGATATTATTTCATAATGCTAAATTTGTACTTATGCGGGCAGTGCTGAGTGAAGACTAGAGGGGAGTCTAATGTGGGTGGTGGTTTTTACAGCTGACAGTTAATATCATGTTTTTGGCTTATCACGTCATATCAATTGTTTACTTATACATATAATATAGCTTACTTCTATGCCTTCAAGCTCATCCCTGTACGACCAAGCCATAAGACATGCTATCTATGTATGTAGCTTCTTTTTGCCTCGTGGCACATAAGGCCTCGATCTACAGAATGCCTCCAATTTTCTCTGTTGGTTGCAGCAGCTCTTGCCTCATCCAATGTACGCCATCCCGCACTGTCCCTCTCTCTCTCTCGACTGTTCTTCGCCAGGTGGTCTCAGGCCTTCCTCTCTTCCTCTTTCCTTTTGTAGCTTGCATAAGGCATGCAAGACACAAAAAAAGTCCTGACAAGATCTACAGACCTTAAGACTTTCACTTTCGTAGCCAAAATTTTCTATCGGTTAACATTTACAGCCAACAGCTAAACGATTGGCCCATTTTACTGGTAAACCTACCCCCCCCCCCCCCTTTAGACCCCCATAGAAGGGGGGGGGGGGGGGGGGGAAACCCCCCCCCGTTAATCCAAGGGGTGGGGGGGTTCGATTGGTCAAAAAATAATATTTTTCCCCGGCCCAAAATACCCAAAAAAGCCCCCCT
>Ga0126337_10001725_pt1 | contig 13441 bp, 5 predicted proteins | sample DipCmetagenome_FD_92527 | JGI IMG/M metagenome (GOLD analysis project Ga0126337, IMG submission 92527) | Coral microbial communities from La Bocana,Puerto Morelos, Mexico - Diploria C A metagenome | ecosystem: Host-associated > Invertebrates > Cnidaria > Coral | place: La Bocana,Puerto Morelos... | reverse complement strand
AGGGTGGTATGCCCTGGCGCAAAGTCACTCATGTTCCTTTTGTAACCAGAGGTACTTCCGAACCTGAGTCACATCATGATACTTCTTCAGAACTTGAGGTGCACACAAATACTCCTGCAGATACTCCTGATTTTTCATTGCCTGACCTTGAGCAGGGTTTCACTTCTGGGTTCTCCAACGGATCGGAGTGTCAAGGTGAGGATCGTGAGTCTGAACCTCAGGGTGCATCGATACCCTGGTCTGAAGTTAGTGAGACGACAGTTGACATTGAACCCATAAGCGTGACTAGCTTCAATCAATTGGTGGCGCATAGTTTTCTAAGCAATGCACAGGTTCACAACATCTGCTTACCGTGGGAGAGTGCTTTAGGAAGACAGATTTTTGGAGATGACAGTCAGGCACCAGACAATTTGACAATGCCGCCGTTTTGGACTGCTGATCAAATTTCTCTTCTGGCAGATGAAGGTGCAGACTCACAATATGTAGCAGGTGAGCTGAGCAAAGCAACTATGTCGTCCGGTGGCTTTGAGGGTGTTTCTTTTTTCAGAGCAGTATCAAACCTGACTGATCACAGCTTTTTGGAGAAACGAAACATTGTACTGGAGTCTGCATGTAGTCGCTGGCTGTCGATTTTGAAGCTTTGTCCAAATTCCAGTTCGGTGTCGCAGCGTCTGCACTTGGATGAGTCTTCTGAAAATTTTTCGGCAGACATGGCCGTTATCAAGGCTATCATTGGTGTGAGGTCCCCGTCAACTTCACTGACAAGGGCAAACATGGTCAGGAAGTATTTGGCTTGGGTCTTTCAAAAGTTCCCTCATGTGGATCTTCCCTTTTGCGAGTCGTTGTTGTGGCAATACTTTTCCTTTTTACGGGAGACTAACGCAGCCCCCACAACAGCAGCTTCAACATTATCAGCAATGAGGTATGCGCAACACATCTTCAGTTTTGAGTGCCTTGCTGAGTCAACGTCCAGTCGTAGGTTGATAGGCTGCAGCGAGATAATGTACTCTGAGAAAGATGCTGTTCGCCAAGCTGTTGTACTCACAGTGCAGAATGTCCTTACACTTCATTCTTTGCTAGCTGGTACCAGTGTGAATGTCTTCGACAGAGCAGGGGCCGGATTCATGTTACTCTGCATCTATGGGCGTTGCAGACACAGCGACCTTTCCATGGTAGATCGAGTGGAACACGACCACAATGCAATGGCTGGGTATGTTGAGGTATTCACTCGCTACCACAAAACTGCCAGGGGCCGCTAAAAAGGCGATGTTCCTACCTATATTGGTGCCAGCCATTGGCATTACCAACAACAACTGGGTGGTGGAGTTTTGTGAGGCGCTTGAACTTTGCGGCATGCATTTTGATGGTCAACTGCAGGGCCCAATTTTGAGGCCTCCTACGGATGTTCATGCAAGCGATCTTTGCAAGCGTGGCCTGACCTCAGAGGAATGCAGTAGATTACTTCGGTCGCTTTTGGGTTTGCAGATTGAGTCCATCGGGCGATCGTGCCCCATCGTGTCTTCGCATTCGCTGAAAGCGACAGGGTTGAGCTGGGCATCAAAGTTCGGAGTTCCAGAGTTCGACAGAGCTGTGCTGGGCAGACATAGCTCAACTACGAGTAGCGCAACAGCCATCTACTCACGCGACTTGTCTGGAGCATCAGTGCGGAAGTTTGAAACAGTTTTGAAGGCCATATTCAACAAAACATTCTTACCAGATGCACCTCGTAGTGCGTACTTCGTGGAGCCCGAGAAGTCAGTCAGTGTCATGGTCATCGACGAGAGCCCCCGGGGCGTCGTGAAGGAGGAAGTGTCAAGTTCAGATATCAAATCCGAGCCTATGCTGATCGAGGCAGAGGAGAATGAACCAGAGATCATCTTGTCATCTTCTGAGGATAGTTCAGATCTCGACATTGATGAGTCCAGTGATGAGGACTATGAAGGACCAGTGCTTCCCAGACAGGAAAAAGTCAGGAGAGTTTTGGGACGAGCTGCGAACACAGGTCCGGAAGTTTGGTTTGCACACAAGCGTAGCGGCATTCTACATCTATGCAATCATGCTGCGGAGTGTTTCCCCTTGGAGAGGCGTTACTTCAAGTGTGGCCGAGTCATCAGTGCAAACTACTCCCAAATGTCGGAGAGAGAATCTGGAAATCAGATGTGCATCCTCTGCAATCGCAAGTCTTGAGTCGCGAAGGAAAAACTTTTGATGCGCTTGCAAAGCTTTGAGTGTTCAGTGAGTTCCTTCAAGTAAAGTTGAGTGCAGAGTTTGCACATACCACATGGTGGTTGCCAAGGTTTTGAAAGTAAAAGACTTGAGTGAAGTCTTTAGCACCGGTCAGACGTAGGCCACAGGTGCTTCAGTAGCAGAAGACGTATCTGCTGCAGGCATCTCAAGGAATGGTTGGAAAGTTTTCAACGCATGCATGGCGTATCCTTGACACCGTGGCGACAGGTACAGACAATAGGCATGTTAAATAGTTAAAAATACGAAAAAAATGTAAAAAAAGCAAAGCAAAATGCAAATTTAGATTTGCATTTTAAAAAAAATGTAAAATTTCATTTACATTTTGAAAAAAATGCGAATGAAAAAATTGTCTTTTCAAAAGGAGGTTTTTTTTTGCTTGGATTTTGAAGACATGCAAACGAGTGTTTTGAAGAAAAACACACAAAAACCCAACAACAACCGCGATGGCACATCGTTTTTGTCAATGATTCAAGAATGATGAACTACATCAGCATTGATACCAAATTGGAAAAAGACACAGTAAAACGATTGTCAAACAGCAAGAGAAATTGTTCATATCTTGCAACACTGAAAAACCAAAAATGTGTCAAATATTCCAACTCACAGATTCATAGATGGATGTTTTTTGCAATGGCAATTTGGCAGACATGAATTTTGCAATGACAGGCATTCACTGGATGAAAATTTGTTATGAGGAAATATTTGCAAACATGAAAATTTGATGATTTGATGTTATTTACTTAGTTAGTAACACAGTGACAGGGCCATTCACCCATTGACCATTTTTTCAATGATATGTCTTTGATTTTTGTTGGCGAATGCGGTTTGACATTCTTGATAAAATTTAAAGGTTTGTTCATGCAGGATGCGTTCCATTTTGTCATGGTCATGGTTATTTTGCTGGGATTTTTGCACGCGAACCGTTTTTTTCTCAATGATCAGTGGCGATTAACAAGGTCAGCAACAATGTCTTTTCAACAAAACTGTTTCTTCGCCGCGCGAAGCCTTAACAATGGAATTCAATATATTCAAAATCAAATCTCATATACCAGAATTTGATTGGGTGTGCTGCAAGTGGGTCTTGGTCACTTGGGTTGGCTAGCCAGCTGGCAGTATCAACGTTTTTTTTCAGTCACTCTCATCATCATTGTCCTGAAACATACCAAATTGTTTTAAGATGGCAACTCAAGGCCAAAAAACCTAATCTGACCGAAACTATGCACTGCTAGATTATTTCTTTAGAAATTGTGAATATGACTATGACATGACCAAGGCTTATAAGGTTCGGACAGACGCAAACAACAAACGAAAACACTTTGCAGTTTGCAAGCAAAATTTGACATTGAGCAAAAACGCATGATCATTTAGCAACATATTGGGTGGTAAAGGGCATATGAGTAGAAACTAGGAAAAGCAACAGTGCGCCCATCAGGATTCAGATTGGCATAAAAGATGTACCAGAAGATTTCCAAGCTACTTTCAAATTTACACTTACACTGTTACACAGTGACAGTCAGGGTCAGCAGAAATGATTTAAGTTTTTTTTTGGTGTTTATTCACATCGTCTCATCAGTCAGCCATGGTTAAATTTGTGGCTTCAGACGACATTGAGTATGAAGACAAAAGGTTCGTGGCAAAGGATGTTATCGACCTCTACAAGCTTGGCCGATATAGCAAGAGCAAATTGTTGATTCGTAGGCAATCCTTGTTGAAATCTGTCTCTTGGCAATCACGACGGTGACATTTTTTTTAAGCAGTCTAGGTCAGGACTAGTGACTAGTGACTAGTGAGTGAAGTGATCATCATGACTTGTGACCTGTTACATTGTTACACACACACACACACCACAAACCGCGCTACGTCAATACCTGATAGTAAATTCACCTGCACAGCCGCTAGCCTACGCTGAGTCATGAAATGATTTCCTAGTCACATCATGGAGCACATCGACTGCCAAGAACAAGAAAGCAACATCTCACTTGTAAATTGTCAATCGTGAGGTAAATTGGTAAATGGTACCTCTGGTAAATGTAAATTAAGTGAACATCCTCTTGTAGGTACAGAGAAGTACTGAGCTACCGCGTGGTACGAGCAGGTGTTTGAGATGACGATATGGTAGGTAGAATTTCGAACCTAAACTCAAGTACAGGCCCTAGGTCCCAGGTCCTAGGCGAAATTGGTGGGAATTAACTAACAATATACAAGTCAAGTCACAGGTCGCGAGCACTTTGCAGATTGCATTTTCAACGGTAGTTGGTTAGACAAGGATTCAGCAGCTAGCTGCTTAACTGCGTAACTGCCTAACAAGTTCAGTAACGCGTTGTAACATAATAAAAACGAAACCAGCACACTCACAGGGGCGATGACGATCAACTTGTTTTGGTCTTAAGTTTAGTTTACGTCTAGTCTAGTCTAGTCTACGTCTAGTCACTAGTCACTCACAGTCTAAGTCTAAGTCCCAGGTTTGGTGGAACACAACTGAACTTGTGTGCGAAATTGACACAGCCCTGAAGTACATCGAGAAGAACAATATTCAGCCGGTCAAAGTCAAAACGTGAATTAACTCCATGAAGAATGCCACTGGAGTTTCCAATTTGACGTGTTATGATGGGGTTCTGAAGTGCCTATATGAACGCGTCAGATGAGTGCATTTGCTGCTTTTGTAGTTGAGTTGAAAAATCAATTCATCAGATATTTGCAATGTTCAGCGGCTTTAAGAAAAAGTCATTTATTACTGCATTTGTGTGTGTGTGATCATTTTCCACCTTCAAACTGATACGCTACACTGGGTATGAATCAGCTTATCGCCTACTGTAGGGCCTATAGGCCTATAGTAATAGTAACTATAGTAAAGATTGAAGGGTCATGTCATGTTCGTTTTGCCGTTTTTATTCTTTGGCAGATATGGCAATGAAAGTATTTTCCGATGGCACCTACCTACTACAATTCAATACAATCTAGAATCATAATTTTTCAGCCGAGTCTACATTACATTACGGTTACAGTCCAATAGCGTTTATATATATGCAAATGATTTTGTAATATATTGTTTTTTTGACGTTCGGATATCGGCAGTTGCATTCGCTATCGCCATAACTAACTATTGTTTTCTGCAAGTTGGAACCCCTAGATGCAAAGTGCGACATTTTGACCCTGGCAATGGGACATGGTCGATGCTACGCAACTTCTGGGTGGTGGGTGGGTGGGGTCATACTGATACTGAAACTGAAAATGATTATGGTAATGTTCCTTGAACTTGCACACATGGTCGATGCACCATCAAATCATAGGTGGTGGGTGACTTACACACATTGTTGACGCTACTGATATGCCGCTACGCTACCCAACTGCAGTCGCAGACAGTCAACAAGGGTCATGCAAAGCTTATGCCATGCTTCAATGATTTGATTAAAGTTTTATGCTGTATGCTGCTTTAAATTGTCATTGTACGGATAATGTAAATTTGGAGAAAGGTTGTGCGGGCAGAATACCTTCTGCCAGGATGTTGATGCCACCTTCCCATTGCCAGAGCGTCGCCCACTCTATGTTAGAATTAAAGACTTGAGGCAAGATTCCAAACTAAGGGATTTCAAACTCGAAGTTTGAAAAACACTCAGGTTTCAATTCATTCTGCGAGTTCTATGGTGAATCGGTTCCCATCCACCACTGCTTCTAGACTCTAGACTCTAGACTATAGACTGAGACAAGCATGTTTTCTTTCACCACTTACTATCTACGGGATTTTTTGAGAGGTAAAATGATACAGGGCTCGACCCTATTCGCTTTTGGGATTCAACTTCGTTTTTTGCACCGCATTCTGTATTGAATCGAATTGCAATATATCACTTGCCGTTGCTGTCCTGACCATTTTGTTTCAGAGCTGGCAGTTTCCACGTGGTCAATCAAAGCAGTGCAAAAACACAAAGGCCAAGGGAAGGCAAGAGCTAGCGATATCCGATATGTGAAAGATGTTTAATGATATATAAACTCATCATGTGTATATTGTTTTATAGCTAACAAAGTAATAGGCACAGGCTCCACGGCTACATTTTCTACATGACCACTTTTGGTTTCGGATATGATTATTGATTATTACATGCAACATTTGAACTCTGAAGGTTTCTAAAGATTCTAGAGGCCATGTCCAGGAGTGTTGTTTTCATCATTTCTTCTGTGTATACTGTGTGTACAGTTGCATAGCGTACGACGTGGAGCTGCACAGTCCTGCTGTGGCCAAAGATTGATTTCAGCAATGGCTTCTCAACCTCAGACTGCGCCGTCCTCCGTTGCATCTGATGATTGGGAAATGGTGGCTTCAGATGAATGTGAGAAGGCAGATGCCTTGAAAAAGCAGATCGAAGATGCAGATGGTGTTTTCTCAGCATCAGAATCTGGCAATGGGAGTGATGCCGAGGATGTTGGTTTGAGTGCTGCCGAAAGAGTTCAACGTTTTCAGCATCACCTTCGTTTGTGCGAACAAGGGCCCAAAGATGATCCCTACTGGATCAAGAGCTTCTTTGAGATCGTGGAGCATCTGGATGAAAAGCATTGTGCGCACAATTGGACAAAGCCATTGAGTTTGGTTAGCGGATGCTCTGGCATGCTTGCAGAGGGCTGGGCTTGCAAGGCACGTTTTTTTTTCCGGACTTTGTTACATGACAGTGGAAAACACATCATTCAGTCATTCGTTTGGCCGCCATTTGGCCATTAGGACAGGATGAAACATTGGGTCCTTAGGTCACAAATGATCAGTGTCGGAGTAGAGGATTAGATTAGATTCTTGGATCATGAGGTCATCAGACTAGCGACTAGATTCTTAGATTCGATTCTAGATTCTAGATCATTAGGTGAATTTGGCCTTATGCCCTAGAGTCTTAGAGTCTAGAGCTCATTCTGGAATCTGTTCATATGACATGGAGAGTCTGCTGTGTTTTTCTTTTTTCAACTTTTCAATGTCGTTTCATGGTAAAGCCGGCAAAGCCAAAAGCATCAGAGCCTGAAGCATCGATACCACTGAGTGTGCAGCTTGCAAAACCATCATGCGACAAACAATCAAAGCGTATTCTATCTCAGTAGTTCCTGGGCGTGCCAAAGGTTTCAAGGAGACAAATTGTTTGGCTGCTAGCTAGCTAGCTGCTAGCTGCCAGCTATAAACTAACTAAAGAAAGAATTTGCTTATAGAATGTGCGCAGGGCGAACCAGCCAGTGCGATGCCCAAACCGAGTTTTTTTGTGTGAACTCGCCGCTAGCCGCTAGCTTTGAACCATTTCGTTTGGTTGTTGTGTTTTGGTGCTCGCTGGTTGTGTGTGCGTGGTGTGTCTGCGGTCGTGATGCAATATGCGGTGAGGTGGTTTGCTTCTCCGTGCACAAAGAACTACTCCATACAACAAAGTACTACTGCGTACTTTTCTGTACTAACTACTCTTTTCTAATTCTTTTCCTTTCTACAAAGCCACAAAGTATCACTATCATTACTTTTCTGTACTAAATTGTAGTTACTAGAATCTAAAAGTACAAAGCATTGCACAAAACTACAAAGAACACTACAAAGTGCTACTCCTTACGAAGTTCTACAAAGAATACTACAAAGTATTGCAAGTACTAAGTACTACCATGTCACAAAGTATTGCAAAGTGCTACTAGCTGCTACTCCGTACACAAGGTACTACTCGGCGCTACAAAGTTACAAAGTACTACTGGGGCGCACTTATGGCGCCCAAACATTTTTCACAGCCACTATGGCCATAGACCCACACAGCTTAGATTGAAAATTGTGAAGTCAATTCAAGTTTCAATCTTATATCTATATTATTATATTATATATTATAAATATCATTTTATATATTCGAAGCGCTTAGGGCACAGCTTAAGGCTTTGGCGGCTTACAGCCTCAGGGCATAGGTCCTAGGTCCTAGGTCCTAGGTTACATAGGTTGTCAAATCCCTGTCCCCTGCAGCTGCTGGGCTTTCCCTTGTCTCATATCAACGCCTCGGACATGAAGTCGACAAGCCATGATATAGTGATGGCCAACTTTGGTGACGCAGTGCAGCACTTCTACAACACTTTGGATGACCAGGTGGTTCAAGACACCGGTTGCAGCGTACATGGGAACCATTGTATGTCCCAGAGTGGGCGTGACAATCCTGGACTCCTTCACCCGATGCTGGGGGTGATCGGAACGCCTTGCCAGCCGTTCTCACGTCAGAGAACGAAGAGATCGGCAGAGGGGAGTGTTGCTGGCCATTCCAAGTTCCCTACAACATTCAAGGATTTATTGGCTTGGCTGGAAACATATGAGCCTCAATGTGGAACATGTGAACAAGTTGAGGGGTTCACTCAGGCAGAAAGTCCAAGCGTCCCCGAATCGCCCATGGACAGGCCGGGCTTATCTGCCATGTGAGCCATTGTAATATTTCTGAAGGGGTGCCACAGTCAGTGAGTCCAGGAGTCCAGATTTTAGATTCTAGCGTCTAGATCCTAGAAAAAGCAAGAAACTGTAGCTCGAATTAGTGACTTGTAATTGTAACTGTAACTTTGTAGCTGTAACTAAGAGCAGGTAGAAATTTGGACCAGAGTTCATCACCAATCCAACCATTCCTATTTTTGACATTTGATTTTTGATAGCTGCTTCTGATAGCAGTTGATAGTAGCAGTAGCATTATTTGGCTAAGTAGAATCAGAACCAAATCGCAGCACAAACGTAGCATCGCAGGAATGAGTTCAAAACGGTTCTCCTTTCAGACCCTTTTTCTCAGTTGGTGAATCACCCGGGTTGGCCCATTGAATTTTGATTCTTGGTGGACCATCACTAGATCCATTGCCGCATTGGCATTGCCATAGCCATAAATTACAAGAGAAACAAGCAAGTTGATATCACCACCCACTGGTGGCTTTAGACTTTAGACTCTAGACTCAACGTCTAGACTCGACTCGACCACCAGCAGGCAAATCGGTTGTTTGTTTCATCTTTTTCATGGTTTTTGTGGGCATGTGTGTGAGGTCATGATGTGTCCTCATTCGATTTAACAAATGAAGCTGACCTGATGCAACAAGAACCCAATGGTCATTCACCAGTGGCCAAACTTTCACACCCAACTCTAGTTAAGTTACTCTTGTTTCCATTTCCTTACCAGACCACCTACCTACACGTCAGTGTTGTATCAGGCTGTTGAAGCTGATCGAGAGCAAGAAGGATTGGCGGCATGGTGGCTATCACCTCTATCCCGTGCATTTGGATGCCAATGTGTGGATCAACATGAGTCGACCCAGGCAACACATAGGGGGCCATAGGGGAATGGTGATGGCATTTGCAAGATGGTCAGTCTAGTATTCTTTTAGATGCATGTCCACTGCTCCCTGAGCCTCCACCTAGAAGGCAACACTGTGCGGAACATTGAATACTGACTACTGAATTTAGACTTAGACGAGTCAGATAATGATTTTGATTTTTGTTTTTCGGGAACTGCCGAAACACAGGTTCATGCCGTGCAGTCAGTGATACAACTCAAAGGAGCCAGCCTTTCATGTGGCAGATGTGGCATTTGTCAAATCTAAAATGTAAGATGTCTTCCAGTCAAACGCAGGCCGCAAGCAAAGAGGCAATGCACATGCAAATATTGAATATCGTCCAAGAGGCAACAACGGAACGATTCAAAATATATGAAATATACGAGCTACTGAGCAGTTACACACAAAGTACATGCTCGCCGATGTCAGCACAAATCACAAGTCACAAGTGTTATTTAGCAAGAGTTGTATTTGTTTGATTTGTAAGATATTATTGAAAGCTGTTACTGATCTGATAGATAGATAGATGAATAGACTCTTGAGAAGACTTGTGAGCAGATCATCAACATTTTTCCAACCATCCTACTACTACATATTCATTTACATTTACATGTTTTAGATTTTCACTTCCAACCATGCGGTCATTCGGGCCTAGGGCCTAACTGGCCATTGGTTGTTGCTCATGACTCATGATGGATGGCAACGGCGATTCAGATGACGAAACAGGATGGGGGGCGCTTGATGACCGTCAAGCATCAACAGATCCTGTCCAAACCAGCACTCCAGCAAGAAACGATGATGAAGACATTCTTGGCTGGGACTCAGTGATTGATGATGATGTCGATGTTTTTGACTTGCAGAGCCAGGCCAGTGTTCCAAGATCTGTGTCACAGTCAGCAAGCGCATCTCAGCGCAATACCAATAGCAGCACCAAGAGGAGAGGACGGCCTCCTGGAATCAAAGGTAGTCACGAATATCGTGCTATGATGCGAGGTTTGCTGAGGGAAGACGAACCATCTGATGCAGACAGTGGGAACAAGGTGATGTCCGTCCATGAAAGAATGGCACATGCGAGACAGGCCTTACAAATAAAACGCAAAGCTTCAGCGGATTCTTTATCGGGCAAGGGAGGGTCGCAGCTGGATTCAGGACAGCCTGCGGCTGTGATGCCAACAAATTTTAAACCTGCCAATGACATTGAACTGGAGGCAACAGTGGCAGCCAGCGCCTTGGCCCTCCTTGCACAGAACAAAGAAACTGTTTCCGATACCCATGACTTGCAGGTCGACGTCGACACTCCGCCAAATTTTGATTTGCAGTCGTTTGTCAACAATTTGTTCGCAGCAACCGTGCCTCAGAAACAACATGGGCAGGAAGACAGAGACAGCGCCATTCAGCACATGTTCATGCCATATAGGGGATATTCATCTATCACCCGAGATGCTGAATCTTTTGGTTTGACGGCTTGGTCGTTTGGGCACACTCTTATTCGAGCAGCAAGTTCTGTCAGATTGTTGCATTACAAGATGTGGTCAGATTTGTTCAAAGAGATCCATCGCATGATGGAAGAGGAAAAGACGCATACAGGGGAACTGTTGGTGGTGCGCCTCAGGTTCGACGAAACACCAACAAAGATCAACGTATCCGACCTGGAAACTTGGTCTTTGCCAACTGGAAGTACTTCTTCAAAGTCTACCCAGCCATCAAAGCAACTCGCAAAGATCTTGCAAACAGAGATGTCACTGGCCTGCATGTTGAAGTCGATCGCAACAGGCAAACAGATGTTGTTGACGGGAAGCATCCCGGTGCCTCTCCAAGTTCTTGACCGTCAAACTGCTCGCAACCTCAAGCAGGCTTTGGAAGCTAGTATGAACATTGCGGGCTTCGATCGTTTGAGTGATGGATTCAAAACCAAGCTTTTCTTGTGTTGCGCTGATGAGTTTTCATCCAACGATTTGGCACAGTGGTCTCTACAGGCTTGCAGGAAGAACTGGTTGCGTTTACCAACATTATGTGACATTCACAAGGGCTCAACAGTGCAGGGTCGCGTTTTTGATTTGACAGGTCCAGGGATTTCTGCAATCATCAATTTAGCCCTTAGCATGACAGCTGCTGGAAGCGTGTCCAAGCTGCAGAAGTGCCTTGCAGACATACTTTCTGCAAAATTTGAACTTCGAATTGGCTCCCCACCATTGTTGCCAGAAGCGGTGGAATACAAAAAACAAATTTTGGACATGTATTTGGGCATACCTGACCAATCTACAATGGATGTCTCTGATGCAGTGTCATCAAAATCTCGATTGCGCTTTTCACAGAGGATGAAACAACGATGCATCATTCATCACTTCTTCAACGACGATCTGCGTGATGGTGAAAAAATCATCCATTGGGCAGAGGCTGGGCAGTACACTGATTCAAATCATGCACTGGCAACACTCATCAAGTACTGCGTGCCGGCCCTTATCCCTGGCGGCTGCCCACTGTTCCCCCGATCTCGGTGGTTTGGAGCGGACCAGGCCCTCAATTATGTAGGTTTATGGTCCAGTGTTCACAGCCTGTTGACACCGCTTGTTCTTTCATGGTGTGGGAAAGATTCTGATAGCAATTCCATTCCTGCAGCTGACCCCGCAACTTTGGCTTTGGATAATGGTGTTGTTGATGATCATGATGATGGGGGTGGCTGGGATTTTGCCATTCCCGCTGCAGATGATCCAGAGAGAAACTTGGCAATTGCCGACGAAGACATTGACAATAAGGCCGAGGATCACAATGGTCCAGTCCTTCCTGCTCCAACAGGTGATGGTGCCGATGACGATGCAGCCATGGGTAACCAAGGCCAGAAATCGCAAGACTCAGACTTCGACTGGCACTCCTATCATCAAAAACTTCGCACATCAGTGTTGGACTGGGTTTTGAGGAAAGGAGCAAGCGCCTTAGGGCCATCGCCTCAGACGCAGGTTGCCCTCATGCGCCAGTATATGGATCCGATTTTGCGGCTCATGGCACAGCTACTTTACTTCAGCAGTAAGAGATGGGCTAGGGATCAACTTTCGAAGGAATCTCTTGGGCAGCCACGGCAGTACAGAATACTGCTTGCATTTCAACATGAGCAAGCAGACTCTGTACTTCACGCTGTTGCGACTCTGATGCAGCAGCCCCCAGTTGGAGTGCCTCAAGATGATTGGAGATCAGACATTTCGGTGCTATGTTTTGCCATGCTTTCCAGGTTGTCTTGCTCAGCTTACCAGCTGCTGGTGTGGAGATGCAAGAAGTATCCCTATGCCTTATTTCAATCATTGTTGGGTGAAGAAAACTGCCGGTTGGTCTATCAAGAAAAACGATGCCGTCAGGACGAGTTGACTCAGCATTTGATAGATTTGTGTGGTTCTGAGCAGGCTTTCTGCAATGATGCAATCCCAATCATCAAGGCTTTAGCGATGCTGGCCGACACTGACATTGGTGCTATTGAAAGACAACATACGATTTCCAGGCGAATCATTGTATCAAGATCTCAATCCAAGCCTGTCAGTTTGGACATGCTAAGTGCTGACTGGTTGTTGAGGCGGTCCATTCAGAACACAACAGATGCTTGTTCATACTTCTACTTTGATACCGATGCAGTGATCCAAAAGTTGAAGCGGAAAAGGCGAAGAAATGCAAATCCAAAGCGTGTGACGAAAAGAAAACGTGGAGGTGGTGGTGCTTTTAGGTCTAAGATAGGAGCGTGCGAGTATCGATTCCTTTTTGCCTATGCGACGAGATGTATCGAGGGGTTGCCACCAAACAAAAAAAATCAGAGCCTTTGATTTGTTTGCAGAAACAACATCATTTGAAACAGTTTGGAAACTTCAGTCATGTCGCTTGTGTCGTTTCTTGAAGACAGTTGCATTCATATGATATTTCAATT
>Ga0126337_10001722_pt1 | contig 13458 bp, 9 predicted proteins | sample DipCmetagenome_FD_92527 | JGI IMG/M metagenome (GOLD analysis project Ga0126337, IMG submission 92527) | Coral microbial communities from La Bocana,Puerto Morelos, Mexico - Diploria C A metagenome | ecosystem: Host-associated > Invertebrates > Cnidaria > Coral | place: La Bocana,Puerto Morelos... | reverse complement strand
TGACAGCCAAATGTAAAATTTGAAAAAGAAAACTTTTAAAAACCCACTTAATACAATTTCAATTGTTTAGTTTCGATATGCCCGCTTGTTTACAGCAAAATATTCACGGACGAGTACTCTCCATCCGGCTATTTTCGGCGGACGAACACTATGCGCTGATAGTGTCTCTCCGCGGATGAACACTATCGTGTCACGTGATCAATTTAAACCAATTAGAATCGGAGAAAATTTAGTGGTGAACTACAATGGCTGATAGTGTGCAATGGCTCAGCCAATCAGATTACAGCATTTGCATAAGTATACTAGTAGAATTCTACTACTTCAGATTATGCTCTGGATTTTGTTTTAAGAGGCGCTACCGATTCAGTTGTTACGTATGCTGAATTTACAGAATTTACTCTATGCCTTTGGACACGAGCATATCACCTAAACGACATGCTTCTGCTTTGGATCAAGACGGAGTACAACAAAACAGCTAGGGATTATGCTCTCAATGGAAGGATGAATGAACTTGCCATCAAAAACTACAAAAACTTTGCAAGCATCACATGTTAAAGGAAAGCCACAGTTTTAAACTTCAAGTATTCTCGTTCCTTCCTCTTCCTGAGTCGTCATCCACTTCCTTATCCTCGTCCTCCTCCAAACCCACTACCTCCTCCTCATCATCTTGTCAGTAAGATTAACTTTATTTGAAACGGGAAGCCATTTTGGTTTTCTTGGGCTTCTCTGAGGTGAATAATACTTGGCAAGATATTATAATAATCTCTTGTACTTGGCTAATAACCTCGATCCGAGCTAGTCAATCAGCGTGCGCGAAATGCGCTATTCACTTGTGTGGTATATACTAATAAGAACTATAATTATACATTGAATCCACTTTTCTGATTGGCAGAAAGCGTACAGTAAATTCTCGAAATTAGCGCCCCTGACGTCATCTAGCTTCACATTATACGATAATCAAGCCAAGGACACTCAAGGTCACGGGTAATCCTGTCATGTATGACCGCGGTGCATGATTTCTAAGTGTAATCAAAAACATGACTTCCATGACTTTTTTTCGTTTGATGTATAACGTAGGCGTTATCAGCCTTAGCCTTCGGCTTCGGCTGAGAAACACTACCTTGACCTTGGATATTCTGGATATCACAAACACTTAAACCAATAATTGTTTATAATAATAATAAGATTAATAATAGTAATAATAATAAATGAATAATGCCTTAACCCCCCAAAACATCAACAACATCGAAAAAGTAAAGGTGCTAACGCGGGCAAGCTTTCCCGATAACGAACCTTATTAGACCTTATTATGCTGACATGAAAGGTTTATTATCATTTTGTCTTTTCCGGGTTTGTATGAAGCCGAATGGATTCTGTTTGTTTTATATTAACCTTTTTATGATCCATTTACTCTTTCTCTCTCTCTCTTTTTTTTGCGTTCTACATCTGTCTGTCGGTCAGAGCGCATTGTGTAAAATGAAGTAAATAATTTTGAAATCGCTTGATTCGTGATTTAACTAAGTAATCAATTAATTCACTATCCGGCTAGAGTAGATAGTATATCAATTACAACTTAATGGACGCTGAAACTTTATTAATTTTAACATGCTTGTTGAGAACGCAAAGTGTCCCCTGACACGTTCTCGACATACTTTTTCAATATATGTGAATTAACAAAAAAAATGAAAAAGCGTAGAAATAACGAAGCCAAAAAGAACTAAACAGCATTCTTTATTATACATCTACACTCTTAATGCTACTGAGTAGCCTAACAAATTTACAGCGCACGGGTTACTGTAGTAAAAAGACATGTATCAGAAGTATCAATAAAAACATTTGTTTGATAACAACCAGGAGTTGTTTTGGTAAGTTTATTCTGCAAGTGCATGGTCACAAGCTCGAATGAACACATACACGTAAACTATTAATTAAAACTGCATGTTTTTGCTTCCCGTGCAGCTATCAGGAATTCCAGCGGGATTAAATAACCGAGGCTGCCCTTGCAGTGTTATGAGGATTAACCAATGGACTATGTGAAGGGACACGAGTCACTGACGTTGTACTGTCGCAGGTCATATCTTGCAACAGCACATCTCGACCCTCACTGCGGGGTTTTGGACGACGAAATGACACCAGTATGGCTTCCTTAAACTCTGGAATCCTAAACGTGTACACCGCGGCGTTCATGAAAGAGTTACTGTAGTGCAACAGCTTTATAAGGAAAACAGTGTTCATAGAAAAGAAACATGTCTTGCAAAAGTGAACTAAAATGAAAATGAGTTGAAAAGGAAGCCACGAAAGGACAAAAATAGCCGTGACACACAGAAGGGTTATGCTTAACCGACGTTCAAACGTTAAATCCTTATGATCTTTTGCACTGTTATTTTTCTGGTTGATTTTGACAATTATGGCTATGTAAGCAAAACAGGCTGTAGTCAACGACAACGACAGAGAGAGAATCACGGCTGTGTAGAAGGCTTCCCTTACAATCTGCAAATAAAAAGCAATGCTTATGGCTGCCACGCATCCAGCGAGACACCACGTCGCCGCAGCACAACAGAAGTAAGCTTTTCTGGGTATCATCCTGTATTTGAATGGAATCGAGACAGCCACGAGCCTCTCTAGGGACACAATCGCCAAAGTGAACACGGACGCAAGTCCAGACAGGATATCCACTGTTGTATGAATCATCGGCAACATGAGGCTCTGGCTCCACATCTGGGGGTGAACCAGGTAGGAGATAAACAGAGGAACGGACGTAGCTCCGACCATGAGATCAGCAATGGACAGGTTGATCAGGAAGTAGTGGGTATGCTTTCGACGTGGTTTTGTTTTTATAAACGCGGCAATGGACACAGTGTTGGCAAACATTATCAAGATAGCCACAAAGCCGTAAGAGGTACCCCAGAGTGCAGCTTGGACGCTGGACAGAGGAGATGGTACTCGTATTTGGGGGACTGAAGAATTGTTCATGCTTATTCTGCAATACAACAGGAAAACGAACAAACAATCGATCAATGAGATGCAAACACAGTCATTTCACGGTTTGGTGTAAACGAAGACAGTGAAAGAATTATAAAGGCAACGTGCCGATCACATGCAAATTAGTGTTCTGGCGTTGATTTGAAATTATAATTGTGCAATACTGTGAAGCTTAATCCTTTTTATCTCAGGCACATCACGTTTACGAGTGACCAAGTTATAAACATGACCTGACGGATTAATTTAGTTAGATATAACGGCCTTGTCGGCTTTTCAATTTTATTACATCTTAAGTCAGAGAGATGGTTAAACTAGATATAAAATCGGGAGCTAAGATTTTAAAGCTTTCATTTACTTTCAGAATGTAAACACAAAAGCAACAACCTTGACAAGCATTCTTCAATTACATCATATTCACTCGAATTAATTACTCCTTCACCATACGAAACAATACATCACTTTCAACCAAAACGGGCCGTAAAATAACATTATTACTTAAGTGCCAGCAGCTAATATCATGTTATAAATATCAAATCATTAAAAATATCTTCACTTATTTGATAATGTTTTTATTAATATGATTATACTCCTTAAGTGCTTCCTACAAGAGACCACAAGACACAAAGAAGAAGATGATTGTCCGTGTTACAGTTTTCCTAGAGGCTGGTCTAACATAACTTTAAGCCGTTTACATCACAATAAGAAGCACCCCTGTACTGAATTTTAATAAAGCTGAGGTTATAAAAATATTCTCGGCTAGAAAGGACTCCAAAAGTGTCCAATTTTGTTTTATTATTCTAGTACCTCTTTGTAAATAACCAGAAGCATATCATCTCTTGATGTGATGTGCCACTGATATAACAAATTTAACATGGAAAGATGATCGCTCTTCGTCATTTAGCCAATTTTTTAGGCTTGTTGTTTGTTAATTGTTCTTCTAAATCTCATCTAAACTCCTTTGCGAGCTTTGTACATTTGCGAGGCAATGCAGCAAAAAACGATTTTTCACGCCGGCAGTGATGCTCTCGAAATCACAGCGCCGACTCAAACCCTTCGGCTTGCCACAACAGCCTATCTATGATCTTGTGTAGATGAGCGCGAAAGTTTACTTTCCGGCGCGCCAAACTTTATGACTCTAGTCAACTAATCAGACTCCACAACATAGAGTCTACCTTTGTTTAGTTGAGGGTCGAAAGCGACGGTAGAAGTCAAAATTGGAGGGAACAACGTGGAAGTTGAGGGAGTAAACTTAAGGATCTTTTTTTATTTAAAACTATTAAAAAGAAATTACATCAAGCTCTTAGCCTTTGTCGGGGGGTTTAGAGGAAAAGAGAAGCAAGAGAGTATTTCCAAAACACTTCACCACCCTAAAACAACAATGATAAAAGGTGAAAAATTCGGAATTCAAGTAATTCGCCACAATTGAATACAAAATAACTAAAAAAATTCAGTACGTGTAAAAGTTTCTCACGACACATGCGACGTGCTCAGGTAGTTCGCGCATGCACGATATGAATCAATCGAGCGGCTTCGAGCGTAAGTCCTATCTCGTCTCCCACCCAGCAGAAAGAGAAGGGAAATTCTCGCAGGGCATATTTTGATACACTGGGTCTTGTCGGCGCCCTGAAGTGAACTTCACAGAGCTTTAGTGGAAAGGACAACGTTACGCAATTGGCCTGAAATTAAGTGGACATTTTGGAGGGACTTACGTCATGTGTTTGTTCCATAAAAGATTCGATTCATATTTCATTCACCAGACATCTGCAATAATAGCTTTGCGTTATTAAAAAAAGCCGCATATGGTCGACTTTTCCATTAAATGTTGTAACACAAAAGAAATATGCGTTAATATAATAATAAAGGCCCTCCTCCCCACACTCTATTATCGAGTGCTTCAACAGTTCTTCATTGGGCAAAATTGAAATAAATTCGATAAGTGAACCGAATCTATGTGTATCTGCTTCAGTGTAGAGGTGAATAAAGATCTGGACTGAATAAGCTATTCTTTCCCATGGACACAAATTTTGTTTTTATCTTCGATATGATCAAGTCGATCAACCGAGATTTTACGTGAAAATCTGCTTTAAGCTTTTGGGCCGCAAGATCTTTCTTTCTGATTATTTTTCAACAAGAATGATGCACGGAATAAGTGGATGATGATTTTTTCAAAATTTTATGTTTTTCGACATCCCATGGCTCCAAGACAAACAATACATCTGAAAACCATTTGTCCAGTCTTATTTACAGGCGAGCAAATATTGCATAACATGACTCTCAAAAACGAAATTAAAGAGTAATTTTAAATTCGTCCTGTAGCTGTAAATAACGCCAGGATATTAAGAGAGTTACAATTTATGTACGAAATCAAATAGACCAAAAAAAAAACGTTTATTCCTATACTTCGGTCAACTGTAGTATCATCAGATGAAAAGCCTCAATCTTCAAGAAAAACAAGACTTTAATGTGTATATATGCAGCAAATATGAGTGACCGATTCCCTGTAATTACCGAGTTAACAGAGTCGGCAGACACTTCTCCTAAAAAAGAGTCGGCGGACACTTCTAAAAAACTCTCCTGGAGTGCAGCAGAAGAAAACACAGGAGTTTGCCTATCTTCTTTTTTAGTAACTAACTAAGTGCAACAAAAATGATCGACGAATTCCACACAAAAACAGCGTCAAATGAAATATTCGGCAGACACTTACCTTCAGGAGATACTAATTTATCTTCGAATGAGGAATGGATTGGCGGGGAACTGATAATATTTGGTTTTAAAAACCTCCCGCAAAGTTCATTTAAACCGATAATAGCGGAAACATTGACGGGTATTTTTGTTAACAGTTTTCATTTTCTTTCAGACAAATTGCACTGTTTTGTATCTTTAAAGGACGACACCGGGGAACTTTTACTGTCAATGTAATTGAGCCGAACGATGAAAAAAACATAGTTTGGTAAATTACAACGTAATGCACCGCTTCGGAAGGACTTCGTACGGACGGATATATTTTATACTTCAAATCGAATATTTTACGGCACTTTTACGGACTAGCTGTATTTTAGAAGAATCCCTGGCTAGAGAGCTCATCAAATATTGAAGATGCCACTGGTATAACTTGACTGTAAGCCAACTAGGAAATATATGGAAGGAATGTTTGAATTTAAATTGTAGTGCAAGAGCGACTTCCAGATAACCGCGTCCCACTTCCAAATGAAAATGAAAATATATATTGAGCAAGTACATAGAAATGTTTATTCTGGTTTTCAATTTTAAGCTGAGGTCGTTTTTGGTTGTCAATGGAATCGCTAAATATTAAGGAATAATGTAAACTGAACATCTTTGCAAGTTATCTTTATGAACTCATTGGTTGCTAATGCGCGTATCAGCTCTAGTGTCTGTCTGTCATTTTGGAAGTCCCGCTCAGAAATGCACCGCAATACTCACCAAAAAAGTATGTTTTGATTTTATTTCACTTTATTTTACACTAATTGAGTGAAACGTAAATTATTAAATACTTTACTCGTTGCGGTGTCCGGTAGAACTGATTCAGGCTTTCGCTTGTTGCAAAATTTTAAATTTTTGAAGTTTTCCTGTGTTGCTTCCAGGCTTGTTTTGCATGGCAAGAAAAAGCAAGACGTTTTTCGCGACGAACACAAATATTTATTGAGCGTCTAAAATGGACGTTTATCTTGTACTTGGACTAAAAAATTAAAGCAAACAATGCGTGTAGAAAAAAAGAACGTTTAGTCGAGAAAACCTCTTCCGCCGCAAAGCCTGCAACGAATAAACCGATGCACAAAAAGTTTAACTTACCTTCCTGCAAAGTTTGCGTAAAGCGGCCGTGTGAAAAAATTAAATATTCTCACTTGGCTCTTGACCTTATTGGTGAGTCTAGCTAGCTCACCCTGGCGATGGAAGTAACTTCTCCGACAGCTTTGCCGAAAACTGATATCAGGGAGCAATTCGCTGAACATTTTAACCGATCTCAAGATAAATTATCAAAATTTAATGAGGTTTTTGTAAAATTAGGATCCGATCCCACTGGACTGGACGAGATGGAGGAAGGTGGACTTGTGTCTGTTTCTGGTGCTGTGTCGAATTATTTTGAAGACAACTATAAAACGAAAGCCTCGTGGATAATATTATCAGACAATGTAAATTGCGTCCATTTGTAATTGACTATGGATAGCGTGGACAAATATTACTTTTAACAGCCAAGAAACTTGGTAAACAAGACGTTTTCAAAAATCTTACTAGAACAACTCAAAACCTCTCTTGGAGATTCAAACAGATGTCGCCCGGCCTACATTGAAGGGTAACTGTAAAATAAGTCTCAACGACACGAAAGAGGCACTACGAGTGTAATCATTCTGCAACTTGTGTTATTTGAGAAAGAAAAATAAAACAGATGGAAGTCGGGATAACATCTCAAGAGCGGCATTGGTCTTAGATCCTCTCCCATCCTGAATTTCCAAAACATAAAAAATTCATGACAGAGAGAGATGTCTCAAGCCTTTTGTTATGAAATCCACGTCTATGATGATAAATGATCGCTCATGCTACGGGAAAGAACTTGAAATTGATTTCTTCACTCAAGAACCAAGTGCACATAATAAAATATCGACTTTTCTGCCAGAACAAGAGTACAACGTATTCCTCAAATTCGTCCACGATGTCTTTCTGACCTTTCGGAAAATATAAATCACGCGCGTAAAGATAAAAGTCGTGACTTTAACCACCGAAATAGCACTACTTTGTAAATAAAAATTCTCTTAGAATTTCCTCTTCCACGAAAAGGTTAAAAAGAAAGCAATTAGGCATTAAAATGAAGGCACTTCAAAATGACGGCTCCAGAGACTTTTCTAACGTTAAGAAATGTGCATTCATTTATCACTGGACAAGGCAATGAACAGTGATAGCAATTACATCAATTTCGTTCATCTTTTCTTTAACACTTAACACCTACAAAAACCATTGCGTTTCACCTGCATATAATTACTCGCACGAAAATGCAAAAACTCTCGTATTGTTCGGTATCGTGTGAAACACTCAAATGAAGCAGATGCATGTTATAAGAATTGACCAAAAGTAATGGGATATTTTGACCAAAGCGTTCAATTTGACCCAGAAGAAGCTTAAAAGAAAGGACTGTGGATCAGATTCAGATCAAAGTTTTCTCCACAGTGCCAGTGTAAAAACAAAGCTGTGAAATGTTTCGTTTGATACGTTACGTTACGTTGCGTTAACGTTGTCTTTGTACGTTAGCTCGTGAATTTAAATGAATCAATTTATGCTGTTAATTTTTATGTGCAAAATTTTTGTCATATTTGAATTTTATTAAATAGTTTATTTAAATTGTTCCTTTGACCTCGCCAGTTATTAGCGACATCAATAACTTTTATTCTTGTGCCGATTAACGCTGTGCGCTCTCACGAGAGAGAAGTGGCCACTCTTGGACACTCTTCCGAAGTGGAACATCAATATCCGTCTTTTATTATCCAACACTGCTTCGTAGAGTACAAATAACGCGCGAAACGAGTACAAATATCACACGATATTTGTACTCGTCTCATTCCCCCTACCGCGCGAAAGATTAAAAACCTTGGCAAGTCAGAATTTTGGGGAAAAGAAAACGTTGGATAAAAATATACAGCGATAATACACACTGAAATGTCTAATAAGATGTGTGTACGGGTTAATGTATATAAAAATCGTTTAGTCCAGGGCCGAACCGTTTTGTCTTTTAAACTAAATTAATAAATTCTATGACAGTTTTTTGGGAGCGATTTCGTACTTTTAGAATAAAGAAGCAGTTCAGCAGGGTTTGTTGATTTCATTGCTTTGTTTGTTCATTATTATTATAATTGTCTTTTTTCACTTCTCTGACAGATGTCATTCGAATGCAAACGAACTGGATATAGCCAGAAGCCGCCGCTCTTCACGTCAACCTCTTACAGCAATACCTATTAGAAAACCAAATGCTTTGTTTTTTCGAGCCTCCGGTTAATTCCCGTTTTCATGAAACGAATCGATTAGCTTATACCTTTCTGGTTAGAGAGAGATTTTATAAGGGATTATGGCTTTGCTTTGAATTAAGCATACATTATATTAAGTATACGTTACCCTAACTTCATTTTAATCTGGGTTCTAAGCGATTTTTGATCGAGCCAGCGAGTTTCAGTTTTTCGCCTTTCTTAAAAATACGTTGTTACTCTGACACATCTAAAGAATTACGTCGCATACAAATGACATTGCCGTTTTTAATATAAACACCAAACATCCTATCTTATAAGAGTTGCTGTGTCTGGATACTAAGATTTATAATATTAGTGCAATATTTGCACGAATTGGACAGACATTCTTATAGGTCGAAAAGTGCCACTAATGACGTTATATAAGGCGAAAAATAACATTTCTAACCCTGGTTACTAAGCTTGCCACCTACGCATGGTGAACAGTTACTAAATAACATTTTTATTCATTCGAAAGACGTCATCGCTCCAAGTCCAGGATATCTGATAGCACTGAGAAATTTAAAAGCGACTACTGTCGCACTTGGACCAAAATGATTTCAAGAACTTGTGTTCAGAAGGCATTTAATTTTCATTGATCGCAGATTGGTCGCCAGCAGGTCGGAACGAGTTGCAGAAATTTATTTTTCTTTAATCTCTGAGGCTCCCTCCACTCTGCAACTGAGATATTTGAAAACGGCACATTTTGGAATTGTGTTTGATGTAAACACAGGCATTGAAAAAACAATCAACATCGTGCGTCATCGTTTCCGAAAAGTTTACTTTTCAAAGTGTTTTCCACTCACACTGAGGCTCCGTTTTCACGGACACGTTTTCATTTGTAACCGCATATTTTTCGATCCGAGGACTCTTTTCGTGTACACGGCGACGATCATGAATAATTAATGAAACCGCCTCTTTTTGAAAACGCTTTCAAAAGTGAAGCATTTTCAAGACGATACGGCTTCCTGTGCCGTATAAATGAGGGTAACAGTGTCTTTTTGAAAACGACTTTGAAGTACGAACTCCCAGAAAACGTTTTCTGCACTTTTAGCGACGTTGTATTCGTTCGTTAATCGCAAAAGAAACTCTACCTCGTCGTTAGTCTAAACAAAATGGCGACGGTTCAAGGTATAATCGTCCCAGATCTCTGGTAACCAAACATATGGCGGCCATGACGTAAAAGAGGGGAGAAAACGATAAATCTTACACCGTGTACTTTTTGACATGGTTTCAAAAGAATGTAATTTGAAGACGCGTCCGTCCGAGGAAATACAGCATAAAACGGAAAGCTGGCGTTTTATTAGTCCGCAGCTGAAGACGTACATGCAAGCTAATTATTAAAATTGCAGCTGCATTCGCAAACGATTAATTGCGTCTGCAGTTCCTCGGATTAGGAGCTTTGGGTATAATATAACCGGAGTGCCTTAAAGTGCAAACCTTCCACGAAAGGAAGTCATTAATTGTACGCTGTTTCAGAAAAACATTCCTCTCGTGAAACGTATTGACTATCATGGGAGAATCGTTATTTTATATATTTTCCTCATTAGCATAAGCGATGCAGTTTCTGATAGAGCTACAAAAACAATAGGTCTAAATGATGAAAGCACAGCACGATTCAATGTCCCAATTAAGTTTTTGAGGTCCCTATATTAAATAATTTTTGCACGATGCAGGTTTAAAAATTCAAGTTTTACAAAGAATGCATGAGTTCATTAACGCTTTCCCCCCCAAGGAGTTTTGAAAGCCAATTCGTTCTCCAATCACTCACCAAAGAGATGAAAATATGACAAATTACTAAGCGTTACAAGCTCTTAAAATGTTAACTTTGTTATCAGGTTGAGTCTAGCGTAATCGCCTTCTCTTTGCAAAATCATATTTTATGAAGGAAACTGTAAACAGGGACGTCTCCTATTCGAATATCCTATCAGAACTTCTTGTTTATGCAGTCGACAGGTCTATGGTTCAACATTTCATAAATTAGATGTCGCCATGTATAAAATTATACCGGCATTCCTTTTCAGTATGTGGTTCATTACCACAGCACTTACGATATTTCGTAACACATTAGCTTTCCAATTAAGCCTACAGACGCCGAGTGACTTCTTAATAAATAACCTGATCGGAATAAAACATGCAAATACGAAAACTAGGAATTTTAAATTTTAATACACCCAAGCTATATATTGTCTGTGTTTTTCCCTCTTAATATATATAAGCTTATCGCAATTATTATTGTAATTTTACAACAATTGTAGATGTTTACGACGAATCCCCAAAAGATGTATGCATGAATTTTGTAACAAGACACGGCGAAATACATAAACGTTTTAAGAACTAACCTGTGAACAGTACAGGGCCCGCTCAAGGGCTATACAAACAAACTCTCAGTTTTCGTGACGAATCAGTGAGTTTCTGAGTTTCTGAGTTTCTGAGTTTCTGAGCTAACAGTGTATGATATAAAGATGGCGAGAGTGTACATAACCAGGCGAAAAATCGGCATTATGCATAATTCTCCTTAAATTTGCTTTTATTTAAAGAAAATTGTGGGAAAGATCATGAATACTATCTGCAGCCAGCAACAATTGTATCTTTAAATCGAGTGACAAAAGGCAAAATGAATAATGAATAGCACACATTTTATATCATAAAACTTTTATCCGGCAGACTACTGAACTATCACGCATATATTGAAAACTCAATGTGTATCTTTTTATTTAAAATTATGTTTAGAAAAAACCAAGATAACTAATTCGCGAGAAAAAAAACTTGAAAAACGTTTCCATCCCCTAGGAATAACATTTAAATTTCGAGTCATGTTTTACACAAATTTCAAGTGTTTGAGTAAACAGACGGCGACAACAGTCTTGCCAGACTGATTACTGAGAAAATTAAAAATTCATGAAATGATTAGTTTTCTTTTCAATCGTTGGCTTTAAAAGTTATCGAACGTCATTTCTCTCCAACTGTCTTAAATCCTCATTCAACTTCGAACATTGAATCGTAGGACCAACTCCTGAAAGCCGCTGAGTGTAATTTTAGCTCTAGCCCCATTAATCTTCACTCCGCTGCTCTCCAGTAGACTATCAAAACAAGAAGTTCTATTTCTCTAGTTACGTTGCGATGGCACTGCGTTGTTTGAAAGCAATTTCACTGCGGGATTTCTATTGGACTCGAACAGTAAAACATTTGACAAGACTGAAATAGAACTTACCAATAAGGCCTTATTTTCAGATTCAAGTTACTTGCAGGATAGATCTTTATCCTAAATTTGTTCGTATTGTAGCAGTGTAGTATCGAATCGTGGCTACCAGCCAATATACGAGCAATTACTCAGAAGAAACTTCTACACCTCGCAGCTGCTTTTTTTCTTTTAATTTGGAGGTGATTTTATTGACTGCTTTTAGATTGGTCGCATTTGAACTTTAACAATGGGTTCAAGTGAGAATCTCGCAACCTCGTTCCCAGGGCCGTTTTCATGCCTGGACTTGAAGCGGGGCCGGAAAAGGCCGGAGAAAAGCCCTGGGAATTGGATTGTGGATCTTGGCAATAATCTGCAATAGAGGGGAATGGTTATGAAGTCCGGCAAACATCAAAGGAGCAAACAAAGATGCTAAGATTTATGTTGGAAGGTCCACGATCTAATCGTGCACAATCTTATGTTTTGAGCTCATACAGTATACATGTATTGCATAGCCAAAATGTTTCTATTGGTTAGTTCCTCGTTCAGTAGTACCCAACTATTGTGTTTTGTGCACAGTCAAGGCTAAAAAAACGAACAAAAACATGCAACAAAGAAATTTGTCGAGTTTCATAATCATTTCTTTCCATTAACTATGCGCGAATTGAGGGTGCTTATAATAGAACCAAACCGAAGCATAATGATTTTGCAACTGCTTCTCAACACAATGCAAGCTCTTTGTCGTCTAGACTTCTTGTCTTACCATACCTTACGACGATTCTAGGACTGGAAGACCGAGCACTTGAATGCCCTTACGCAAGTTGGTCACGCTTCCGCTGTGTCCATGTTATCTCTACCGGTCAAAACATCAAATGAGACCATTTTGAAATCCTAGCTTCTTAAAAGTCCGATTCGCATTGTAAAATTAAAGAAACTCCTTTGATCAGTGATTTAAAACCCTCGCTCAAAATAACGTTGGCAGTAAGAAGCTCTTTCTTTGTTTATTTCTACAGGAAGTATCTACTAACGGAAGTACTCAATTTTGTTATTATTTTTAACCAGTCACCACTCTCTATATTGGGTAATTCGCTCTAAGAGAGATTTTAAATCGGAATGCACCGACAGCGAACTGACTTCCTGACTTTCCTGGCCATTTTACGGACAAGTGCTATGTAAAACATTAACATCTTATGTTCACAAGAAACATTTTATTTACCGACTACTTGATACACTCGTTGTTGAAAAACCGAATACCGAGACGAAAAAAGATATCTCTTCTTATAACTT
>Ga0126337_10001721_pt1 | contig 13459 bp, 11 predicted proteins | sample DipCmetagenome_FD_92527 | JGI IMG/M metagenome (GOLD analysis project Ga0126337, IMG submission 92527) | Coral microbial communities from La Bocana,Puerto Morelos, Mexico - Diploria C A metagenome | ecosystem: Host-associated > Invertebrates > Cnidaria > Coral | place: La Bocana,Puerto Morelos... | reverse complement strand
TTTTAATTTATTACGCGCTACGTGAAAAAAATGACAAGCAGACTTCCTGTTTTCACGATTTATCCATAAGTCTTCTTAAGAAGGTATATGAAAGGGGTGCTTTTTTTCCAATAAAAGCTATACGAAAGGGGCACCTTTTCTGAAAAAATGGTATATAAAAGGGTAAGGGGTTGGACCTCGGGGCGGAGCCTCCCCGTATAAAACTTTTTTGAGTACCCCCCCCCCCCGGGTGATTTATCAACTCTTGTTACGTTAAAAAAATCTCTTGGTATGTTAGGCGAGTACTAGTCGCCACAGTAAATGTTACTCACATCTAAGGTGTAATTATCTCCTGGAGCCAAATCCTCAAGTAGGTAGTGGAGTTTAGGGCTTGCGTATTGCTAATAGATAAAATAGAAATGAGTCAGTAGTACTTTTGTCACACAACGCGATGTTCCTTCAAAATACTCTTTTGCCATGACACTAAGCAAGACTGAACAAGCCCAGTCTTTACCTAAAAATATCAATGCTAATGATTTTATGCTAAATAATTCAATAGAATCAATTTACGGGCTCAGTCCAAGTTGTTAAGAAGTTTTGAATACGATGCCCTCCCCGGAGAATTAAGGTAACGAACGCATGCAGTGATTGGGCAGAAATCACCAGGAGGAGAGGGGGAGGGTACATTCTTACCACACGCTAGTCTAGAGTACGATATGTACCTTTGTTTGATCGACTCTAAACGCTTTAGAGGTTGAATGGTCTGCTTTAGCGGCTCGCCAGTGAATAATATAGTCACACGTTTTACCTACAAAATGTTCAAATGTAAGTCAATGATTTCTACAGTAAGCGTCACGCAAGCTTTTAGAAGCGTTGCATGACGCAGGGTGACTAACATTGATGAATGCGAAATAAACTATTCTTTAATGAGTGAAAACTTCTTTTACAAGTGTAAGAGTGTAAGACATTTGCGAGAAAAGATTTACTTATTAGCGGCTTATGAAATGAAACGGAGTTCAAGCAAAATCATCATCCACTGTCCAGCTTTCCGGGGATGCTGGCCACACACTGTTCCAAGCATGCATGTTTAGAATCTTTTCCCAACATCTTTGTTAGCAGTTGCACGCAGAATAAATTACAGCAAAATATTTCAATAGAAAATGCCAGCGCAAAAAAGGCGATACTTACTACTTGAGGCTATACTCCAAGTTAGTTGTCCTTGGAGTCTACCTCTTGTCGGGCTTAAAACTGCAACGTTGATATCTTTGGGGGGGTCCAAGATATCTTCATCTAAAATGGAACCAAATGATCGATATGTGAAAAGAATTGTAGAAGCAAGCAATTGGAGCTATTGGACAAATAACAATGGGTCCACAAGGAAATGCTGAATCCCAGATTAACGGGGATTTTGTAAACATTTTCTAACAGTTTTCCTCAATAGTTTACTATGTATAGTACGGAATACTACTCGAAGGAGAACTGGAGTTATTCATAATTTGTTAGAGCTGAGAATTAAGCGGGGAATCGCTTAAAATGTGAATGATATAAACCTGTTTTTAATGACATTCCTCCGCATGAATAAATTCATATCTTTCTCCGCTGTTTAAATATATGATCCTTCATATGTTCATTTACATTCTACATCTTCTACGGGTATATTACGAACTCACAATGTGACCAACTCCCAGATGACTTGATAGCTCAGTTGGTAGAGTACTGCACTGGTATCGCAGAGGTCATGGGTTCGAATCCCGTTTAGGCCTGAATTGTTTTCAGGCTTTAATTTCACAATGTTGTGTATAACTTCGATAATCAATCATAAATTCATATTCTTATAATGTAATGTTGTTTCTTTCCTGTAATATTTCATCCATCTCCTCCCTGAACAACTCACCACTCAACGTGCTCATCCATCCTCCTTCGTGGCGGAACACGTTTGAGCCCTTTGAAACATGCAGTCCCTTAGATGTTACTATAGCAAAAGCAATTTGCATTGACTGGCCTTGTAGGTGGACGTATAACGGTAATTCGTTCCACTGCCAATCAGAGAAAAAAAAAACAGCTTTCATCGATTTACATAGTATAATAAAAGTAGAGTATCAATTTGAAAACAAACAAATTACTCATTGTTTAGATAGATCTAGGATAGAAAAGAGTAATATATTAAATTATTATATATTATATAAACCAATGTGTTATGATTACATGAAAGCGGGGGAAATTTTCACTGCTCGAAGGAAAAAGTGTAGCTGACACGAGACGTGGAAAGTCTGAGCGAGCGAGTCATAACTAATGTTAACCTGTGATTGGTTGAGAAAGAGTCGCGATTTTTTTTAACCAATATGAGCGAGTCATCACTTAGTTTTAACCTGTGATAGGTCGAGAAGAGAGAGTCCCGATTTGTTTTTTGAACCAATCACATAGTGAAGCAATGCAAAACCAACGCAAACGCGAATTAGTTTCGACGCTCTAATAGATTGCATTTTTTCAATTTCGTTCACATGGATTACGTTATAGGAGCTTCGTCAGGTTCTCGTATTGATGTTTAGCCTAGATTTTAAAGTTCTTTGTTTGTAATCCGTGTCAATCTTCTCCATCCTCAATCATCCTTGTTCCTTTATGGATTATTATTATCACTTTGGTGTTTTTCTGTCTTAGTAATCTAATATTTTCAGGCTTCCCTCAATTAAAGGTAATTTTGTTCGTGGACAAAATAATTCGACTTACTACAACTGAACTCCTTTAACAATCTAAAAAACAGAAATAGTTACTTACTAACACGGTGCTCCATGGTTTCGTCTCGTTGATTCTATGGTACACGATAAAGTACACGGGCTCGACATGAGAGCTTTCACTAAGAAGTTCGACCTCAAAGTTGATCAACAATTCAGAATACGTCCGACAGAAGAGGTAGGGACCTTTAACAGCTATGTTCCTTGTGTCGTATAAAGTACCATCCTGTTCACCTCCTGCAGTAAGAAAGTATTCACTCTCACGAGAGGAACATGTGCAGCACTGTGGCATTGAATAACTTCTCACGGGATATTTTGGTAATTTTATTCTTGAGTTTCAGTATTTCGGGATTCCCAAACTTGCGGTATGAGTTTTCTAACGCTTTGTTCAGCTCAAGTTGGTATTTAAACTTTCTTTTTTGTGTTTTAACGCCCATTCTAGGGTTTCTTGTCGTTTAAAAATACAATAAAAAAGCCATATTCGTCATAAGATTAACATACAACGTGATATTTAATGATTACTAAGTAGTTCTAGCTGATCTCCGGTTGTAGTATTAGAAAGACTAGTTATTAGCAACAACAATTTTTCTTTTTGCGTTGATACGTCGTTTGGCACCTCAAGAAGTCCTCCTCATTTAGTTCTACGATGTAAACATACATTATAGGTTCACCAAGGTAAAGATAACGCCTTCCCTACCCGGATTTACAACGCGATGAAGGAATTCACATCCTTGCTTACATGGATCTCGATGGGTAGTCTGAAAAGAATTTTGCAAGCAGCATTTTAAGTACTTGGCCAGAAACATTTTTCTTTTCGTTTAAGGAGATATTTGAAATGAAATGAGGGCTACCGTTTTTGTTAAACACTGGTTGAAGAGCTCTCTCTACCTAAAAATATATAATCAGGATGAAGGATACCATATACCTGAGTTTTCACGAAAGCAAGTTTTGAGACCCAGGCACAGATTTGTAATTTTCGTCAGTTTGTCATTTACTCTCGTGATCGTCAGCCAAATTCGTATCAGATCACAGAGAAAAGGGCTAAAAAAAATGTGAGCCGGGGTCAAAGTGGAGGGATTCCTCCACCAACCCCCCTTCTTATTGAAGCAACAAAATGTCCACTTCCATCCCGCCCCGACCCACTCCACTCGGCTCCAGCAAAGAGAACCAATTTGACTCTAGTTGCTTCCCTTCCCCTCATTTTCTGGATCCAGCACTAACATTATGTTAAAGAAAAGATGTATCTTGGGGTTCCTGACTCGTAGAAATTAACTCTCTTGCATGCAGACATGGCCTCTTACAAAATACGACAAGTGATAACGTACTTTATTGCACTCATCTATGCAGTTAGCCAATCTTACTCCTTTTTCCTTTAAGCTTAATGGTTCCACACACTGCAAGAAGGAGATCGAGAGTGTCCACTGAGTAAGGCCCATTTATTAAGGCGAAGAACTAATTCCTTCGTTCATTCAAGGGAAAATGGTTCATTTAAAGATGTTGCCACTCTACAATGAACAATGTACAAGGTCAGGAGTTGTTAATTGAAGAGAAGGAAACAGGAAAAACTCGTGAAAATTGATTTTCGCTATCGGAGCAAAGCAAAAACGATTCGCGAATTTCAGGCGAGCGGTGGTCAAAATAAAGGAACTCTCATTGTCAAGCGGGAAATGATTCATACTTACATCTTGTGAAGCTTTTAGGGGAACCTGCTTCGAAAAGGTTTAAGACATGAGTTATTTCGATGGATCCTTATAAATACGGCTGTCAGCTGGCTAGGTTCGTCTGAAATTACGTTACTCAGTACAGTAGACACTCATGAAGGATTGAATCATATTCAAAATGTCGGAAGTCTGTCGCCAAAATCTAATTACAATTTGCATTCCTTTTATTAATCAATTTGCCCAGTATCTCCATCTTGGTGTTCTAAGGCGCATTTTATGTATTACCTATGTTTACAGTCCTAATGCTATCACCGGTTGGGACAAATATTAAGTAAAAAACCTCTGATAATGTTCCTGTAAATTGGAGAGTAAATTTGACGAACCATTAAGAGTCATTAAGGCCCAGTCCACACTTCGCACTAAGAATCTGAAAACGAAGGTTTATCTATGAAAATACATCAAATGTTTTCCGTCACTCGATTTTCGTGGCCGTGCTTTAACGCCAGCGTTTTCAAATTGGTCTAGTTTGAAAAGCGTTTTCGAAAGTCTCCGTTCTCGTGAAAGATTGATGTGGACAGTACGCCAATAAGAAGAAATAACGCTTCGGTGTTTTCAGATTTCTACGGCGCAGTATGAACGCTGCCTAAATAGTTCTCGTGGGACTCGGCAATTTCAATCGGCTTTCATGAAATGGAATCTGCTCTCTCGTAAATTATGGTTAATTTCTATCAAATGACTTACCTTTTGGCATTCGTCGTCGCACTTGTAATGGCGAAGATTTCCACTGATCCCCGTTTCCTGAGATATTGACATAAATGAATGACGAGTGATTAGCGACTAGACCGTGAATGCCGAGTATAAACTGGAAAACGCAAGCCCGTGCTTTAGAAAAGAACTTCAGAAAATGATATCGCCCTTAGCAATTTTTCTGATAGTGTGAATTTTGTATTCCTATGAGGCCGGTTCGGAAAAAGAAAAAGACAGAGCAAAGTCATCGTGTTTTAATTTTTTTTTTGGAGACTGGAATGAAAAAAATTTTTTTTCGGCAGACGTTCAGCCAAAATTCTCCCCCTGCCAAAATGTTACTGAAACATTTAGCGCTTATTGACATATGGATACATGCAGAGTTGAAGAGAACGAGACAAGCGGAAGGTTTTTTATTGCTTAAGGCAGGGCATGGAGCAATTCCTACAGGTAAATACATATCACTCGTGTAACTGAACTACTGGAGATTTTTTCGTAATTTTTCAAGACCTCCAAATCACAAAGATGCTTTCAAAACGTTCGCAAAAATGTATTTATCTTCGCGGTTGTTCCGTTCAAGGATCACCCGCATAAGACACATGTTTATAGACTTCCCTTGTCAATACAGAAACATGCAAAAAACATGAGACATCTTATACATGCCTTTAACATGTTTTAAATGGCCCTAGAACTTCTCAAGGGCTAGAGGAAATTGGGTTTTTCTTTGCTGAGTTGATCAATGGCAATACGTAGAGCTCCTTTCCGTGTAAAATTGTCCGCATCACTCACAACCCTCCGACGATTGCTCCGACGCAAATTTCACTAAAAGCTGAAAAATTGGCCGAAATTACCGAAACTCTTTACTGGCAATTGATAGCGTTTCTAGCCATGTTAAAACCGACCACTTATAAATCACCCATGTATGTCTTGACCAAAATCGTTCAAATGGCCAACATGTGAAACGAATTCCACTGAAAATTTGGGAATACCTCTGAACACAACTACCAAAACTTTTATCCAGTTTATCAGATTTGTGAGCAACTTTTTCAGTCGGCTTTAAGAAGAAAAAAAAAAAAAAAGATTTTCATATTGCCAGTAGCAGTTTAGCTAGGAAATTCAATAAAAAAGGAGAGAATACAAGGCTGCATGACCGCGATCGATCAGTTAAACCCGTTATTTTTAATCTCCGTGACAACACATTTCTATCCTCCAGTAAAAATTTCGAGCCTGCTTCGTTTCGGGTGTGGAAAAATCTTAGTATCTGATCTGTTAAACATCCGATAAGGAAAAAATTTATTTTGTTTTCTCGAAGAGAAGTTAGCCGACACTGAACCCATGCCGTGCAATGACATGCTGAATCAAAGGCACCGGCTTTCTAATGCTTGGGGCTAGATCGAAAAATATATTACTCTACTGCCAGATAAGCGTCCGCTCTGAAAATTATCATTACGATCATGTTGGTTATGTTAGAAAATTTTTTGTCATAAAAACCAAAACGAGGTACTTTCCATTAATTATCAAAGGGTGTTTTCCTATTCTTCTTGAAGTAGTCGATTTGAACTAGTTCGCCTTGTTTTTAGCTATGCTACTGACAGACAAAACACAAAAACGCCAAAAACGTTACTGAGATGGGAAAGGATAAAATCAGGGAAAGATTTTCCTTTGAAAAAATGTTTGATTTTTCAGAAAAAAAATTGTAACGATTTTGTTTGTTATTGACATTTCACTGTGCCAAGGTATATTTCCTGTTTTCCTGTACTTTTCAAATTCGTTTTTTTTAATTACTGACACATCGCTCTAATGCAAAAAAATCGGCAAATGAACTCTCTGTTTTGAAGACATGTCAGAGAGATTCGCAAAGTTGAAATGACAGGAAATTAAAATGTTTCGGAAACTTCGGGTCATTTGGTTCTTAGTGATTATTCATTGTTATTCATAATTGCAAGAACAGGAATTAGAAATTTTCACTGTGTTGAAGTCGGCGATGGTAAAACTCTATCTTCATTAGGGTAGAAAAGAAAAACAAAATTAGAGCCATTACCATTTTAACTGCAAAATAAAGCTCATATTGCTTTTGAAATCAATAGTTTCTAACCAATTAAATAATGATTATCTATGGCCTAGAGAGAACAGAAATCCTTCTCTGATGCAAGCGTTCGAATTACTACACGCTCATTTCAAAGAGAAAAACTGCGGAACTGTGAGCTTACACCAACCAAAACAACATTCACCAAAGTACTCTCACTCAGTTTGCGCAAAGACAAAAGAAATGGATGGACATACATTTAGTACAAGATTAAGTGTTCTTTCTTTGTAAATACACTCTTCCTTTTCAGAATTATTAGGTTATGTTTTGGGAACAATCAAATCAGTCGGTAAAAACACAAGAATAAAATGAACCATTTAAATATTCGGCGGACGCGTGTGCCATTTTGACCGTCTGTCGATCCAGCAGCTTCGTGATCAATTACAAGGCATGAAAATAAACCTCTCCGGTCCTGTTAATAAAATGATTATTTGTAAGTACTTACATTCGACGGTGATGGCTCACCATACTTCGCGAAGCGAAACAGCACATGCGAAGATAAAAATTCACATTATAACATTGTCAGAACTTCAGACCAAAGTGAGCAAACAACAAAGCAACGCTAAAAATAAATAAATTGATACGGAGTTAGTTATTAGCAGTTAGTTGACATTTAAATTTAAGATCGCACTTTATATTTGTACGTAAAACTCACCATCTCTTCACATTTTATCCTAAAACGTCCTTCCATTACCAGTGCGGTTATATCTTCATCGGCAGCAAAAATTGGCTTGGCGCAAACAAGCATGAAAGCAAGGAAAACGGCTGACATTCTTCCATCTGTTGCGAATCTAAAACTTTCTGTTTGCAGATATATTTATATCTTTTACGGTCGGCGTTCGCGAATTCGAGACCGCGCTTGATAAAACAAACTTGAACCGTGTCTTTTTCAAGAAATCAGCTGAAACTCATTTGGTATTTTTCACCGACTAAAAATGACAAATTTCCTTTCTACAATTAAGTGCTTGCTCGGAGAGCGTGAATGTGTTTTTCCTTCTGGCGTTCAACCTCCGCTGCTTTATTTTCAAATTGTCGGTATTTCACAAAACACAGTGAAAGAAACGGGCGCAAAATAAAGGTCCTTTTCAAAGCACTCGTGACGTCATAGCTAAAGAGCTGATGTACAGAGACATGGTGAGCCATCCGGCCTCTGAATACGCTCATCGCAAAAGGCAGGAGTGAACCGTAATTGAAAATCTCTTCAATTTAATTAAGTAAAGAGACACTGAAAGAAATGGCCAGGAAATTCAAAAATGTCTCTCTCTTATCTTTTGACACATCACTTGGTGATCACCAGTAGAGAAACACATTCATCAGAAAATAAATTTTGACTTCAAAAATCTACTGCAGAATAAACGCAAATTGCTGATTGCATCTAAAAAATTATTTTAATAATCAGTGTCTCTTGAAAAAAGTAATGTCGCAACATTGTTACATTTGAACAGTAAAATATTGAATAGCCATCATGATAGGAATACCGTTAATTACGTTATTTGTTTGTATTTTAACACTATTATTCGCTGAGGGGAGAGGCCTGATCAACGCAAACTATTGAAAAATGGAATTTCTGGTGATTGAGTCGCTACAAATTAGCCGGAAATTTAATACTTCTGCGTCACGGGAGCGACAGGCTGTCGGCCTGGGTCCCCTAGTGAAGCTGTATCATGTGTAATGGCGTGTGAGCGATTCAGGATTGCACGTGTGAAATTATTCAATAGAATTTTAAATTTGTTTCTTTGTGGATATATTTCGCCTCGTAGGATAGGGTTTGGTTTCTATCCAGATTTCATGTCGTTTTCTTCCCTAATGGATCAATATCGTGTCTGTCTGTCGAACTTGAACGAATAGTAAAGAGAGAGCGCAGAGGACTGGACACGAACAGTTTAGCGCCGAGTTGAAGCTTGTATAAATTTTACATTGAAAATTGCTCTTTATCTAGCAACACACTGCCTGCCGTTAACAGAATGTTACTCCGATTTAAAACAGAAAATTAAATTGAAGCAAAAAAAGTGAGTAGAAAAAGTTTCGAAAACTATATATAAAAGATTAGATATCATAGAGCTGGAGATTTTATATGTTCACACACGTTCATTTGCGTTTTGACGGCAAATGAGTATGTGATGTCATGCATTCGATGCAGGAGACAGGTGGCTAACTGAATAATAGTCGAAAATTTTTTGTTTTCGTTTCTTAGTTTTTCAGTAAAGAACATCGGCTTTTTCAAAGAATGCAGGAAAACTCTCACAGCAATAAACTAAAACTCAAAAATAAAAATCACGGCCACCGTGACAAATCTGGATTTTGTCATAATTAGGTCGATCAAGTCGTAAATCTGATCGTAATTCGACTAGTAGATAAAGCGTGGACGTGACTGATAAGAAAATCTGTGATAATTGCTCCCATGGCTCGTTTATAAGTCTTATATGAAATCTGCACGCATTTCAGAAACGGGTCATACCACGGGCAAACACCTTAAAATACAGTTATTTCACGAGCAGTTAAATTTGGACAATGTATTCAAACCACTGTGGCACTGAAATAAAACTTTCCGTGATACATGAAAAATCTTTCCCAGAGGGATGATATCAGTCTGATTAGGAAGCCAGTTTTTAATGGAAATCAACTGGAGCGTGCCCGCAGGGCTTTTCAGCAACTTATTCCATAACCCGTATATTGATCATGAAAAAGCTAATTATCAAGATTTATCAAGGAGTTTCTTCTAACCCTAAAACCGTATATCTTGCTTTCTTCAGGAATCATTGCGTTTAAATTTCAAAAGGAAACCAATCTTTAAAATCAGCTTTTTGTTGCCGTTGATTTCAATGTTTGTGTGGCAATATATTATCCGTAAACGCGAAATCTTTTTAGGTCATTAACTTAACTGTACTAGTTTGATTTTCTACGGCTTGGCTCATGCATTGTGGTTTGTTTCGAAACACAAACTTGTCAATATCAATGCGGCATGTACCCGATCATCTTTTTTTTTTGAGTTATCGCAAACTCAAATACGCAGGTTAAAAGGATGAATTATGGGACTGTTTAGTTCATTAGAAAAATAACAGAGAAGTGTGACCAATTATACAATTAGAAAAAACCCGGCAGAGCTGAAAGAAAAAAAAAGTTTCCATAAATGTTTGCACCCATGCTGGTTGTGCTGCTGCCATAGAATGAGCTGACCAAAAGTAACTGTGCATGCTATACGGACCTATCAGATTGAGGAGCAGTTGCTGGTCTACAGGAGTGGCTACATAGCCGAACAGTTACAAATATTCTCGCACGTTTTCATACGTACAATTAAACTGTAAACGTGCTCCTTCCAAGATGTTTCTTTATATTTTAAGTTGGATCTCGATGATCTTCCACGTCCTGTTCTTGACTCTAGCTTTAGGTATTTTCAGGTCAATTCTTGCATTCCAATTTTGTATGGCTGTACATGCAGAATGGTGTCTTAAACCAAATATGCATGAGCGTTAACTCAAGATTGTTCTTTTGTTGTGAACTTTTGTTATAGCTGCGGCTCTCTTTTACCTGGCTGAACTTGTAGAGGAATATACAGTCCTAACAGCTAAAGTAATAAAGGGTATGCTAGTGGTGAGTAGGTCAGCTTTTACATTTTTTGTTTACGTACAATATTTAACATAGGACAGGTGCTTGCACACAAGCTCTCTGTTTACTGGAGGACTCGAACAGTCCTGGATCCTTATGGATCTTACTTTACCTGTATAATCCGAAGTTCTCCCAGAAAGGCTTTATGTGCACAGTACTTAATACAATTTTAAGTTGATTGTAATGTGAGTGTTGGCTGCAGTTGAGTTTACAGTAAAAACCTTGCATGAAATATTTATGTAGTGAAGCAAAAACATGTCAAACTCCAAGGTGACTGAAAAGATGGAGAATTCTGGTTTTATATATTTAAAACGATGAGTATTTCAGTTGAATGTGCTGTCTTCAATTTGTAAGGGAAACAGATAATATTACCTTGCAAATATACAAAGCACTTATACAAAGTGTGCAAGCACTTGCATTTTATGGTAGGATTTGCAATGTAGGTTGTGCAACCACGACTGCTCTGCAAAGCATCCATGGATTGTAGCATGACATCTGAAGATGTGACTAAATTAGAGGCAGCAGACTCAGCTGTATTTTGCCCCCAGAGCAGGAGTGGCATGCATCCTAAACTTAACAGGTTAACTGATAATTTAAGGAGTGCAATTAAAGTGCAATTAAAGCCTGAAAAAAAAAAATCAGGCCTGAACAGGCTTTTTTTTCACAACTGTGTTGTGTGTATAACTGCAATGATCAATCAGGTCTTCATAATTATCTTTCTCTTCATTTCAAATAGATGATCTTTTATATATTCATTTGCAAGACTTAGCATGTTAATAAAATTGATATACATTCTGATAATCAGATTAGAGATATATTGACAATTATATTGAATCATGTTTTAGCGCGCATTTCTGAGTTATGATGCATGCAGGAAATTTTGGTGAGTAGGAAAGAGAAGCATAAGAGTTGCTCGAAGGATAGCCTAGACCAACTCTAGCATCTTGCGAGCTCTCCAGATTTCATCATTGAATCATAACTCAATGATTCACAACTAACAGTATGAATTAATTGAATTATAACATTGTTAGTAGAAATAAATTTGTCTTACAAATGAAAGATGACTTAACTTGTCGACAGGTGTGTATCATTGAATTAATATGTAATACTGATGTTGCAGTCCGCTGTTGTATATTCAATTAGCTGACGATTGTTTTGATGGTTATTTCCAATATGGACCATTCTTTGTTCACATTCAATTACCTTAAGATCGCGCTAAAAATTATTATTCATTGGGCAGTGTGACTTTGTAGAGAGAACCGTTAGGAAGTTGAATAAACTTCGCTTGTAAAAGTTGTCATGTTGGGATATATTAGAAAGTACATGAGGAAACATGGTGTCAGGAGTGGGATATGTGGTCTGAACATCATGTGGTAGTCCTGAGCAGGATCACAAACTAAAGTCTGATTGGCACTGGCTCCTGTCAGCGGTGCTTGTAAACCATGTACATTGTACATGAACCTGAATAGGTTCACCAATTGTACCTTGTTTACCTGGTTTCCTCTTGCAGCAGTTTTTGTAATGTCCTTTCTTTCCACACTTGTGACAAGTAATATCCTTGGCCGGACACTGCAATCTGGGGTGAGCAGGTTTTGCTCCACAACAAAAACAACTTACTTGTTGTGTCACCATGCTCTTTATCTTTAGACATCTTGTCTGGATTTGACCACTCCGTTGAGTTCCCACCTTTTTGATGCTTTGTTTGCACTTTGTGAATCTGTGTTGATCCTTGCTGTATTGCAGTTGCTGCTGCAGTTGTTGTACTGATAGTCTGCATATAAGTGATCTTTGACAATCGCTGTTGTACAAGAGAGTTCCAATTTCAATCGCTCGTTTGGTGGTAAGCGAGTCCTGGTCTTCTTCCGAACACTTTTAATTAACTTTTGGATTCTTTAGACCAAGGAGAATAGCGTTCCTGAGAGCCATGTCCTTCGCGTTTTCTGGACATCCGCATGCATCAGTTACTTTCCTGCACTTTTCAATGTATTCTGGTAATTCGATATCACCTTGAGTGAGCACTTTGTACTGTGTAGCCGCAACTAGTTTGCTCCCTCTGGGTTTGCATTGCTCCTCCACCTTTCTGAGATGTATTTCCCATTTCTTGCGATCATCGGATGAAATTGTTACCTTGTCCAAAATATCAGATGATGTGAGACATGCAGTTAAGTTATGTGACATATGCATGAAATACAAGCCTGCTCAACAGAAGGAACCACTAGTACTGCATGATGTGCCCAGCTTACCATGGTTCAGTTTTGGAGTTGACATATTTGAGCATCGTTCTCACCATTATCTGCTGGTTGCCGACTACTTCAGCAAGTTGCCTGTTGTTAAGAAACTGACCAATCAGACGACAGGTCGGGACATGTGATAAGTCTTTTCAAGACAATATTTTTAGAATATGGGATACCAGCAATGGTGTACATAGATCAGGGAACCCAGTTTGTGTCCCAAGAATTCAAACAGTTTGCCGTGCAGTACAGATTCAAAGTGCAACACTCTGGCCCAAGGTATCCTCAGTCAAATGGTTTCATAGAGGCCATGGTCAAAGTAGTAAAGGGCAAAATGGAGAAGGCCGAAGATTCGGGTTCTGATCCGCATCTTGCAATGTTGATTTATCGTGTGACTCCAATCAGACCAGGTCAGCTCAG
>Ga0126337_10001720_pt1 | contig 13462 bp, 5 predicted proteins | sample DipCmetagenome_FD_92527 | JGI IMG/M metagenome (GOLD analysis project Ga0126337, IMG submission 92527) | Coral microbial communities from La Bocana,Puerto Morelos, Mexico - Diploria C A metagenome | ecosystem: Host-associated > Invertebrates > Cnidaria > Coral | place: La Bocana,Puerto Morelos... | reverse complement strand
AACACGAAATATAACAACTCCAAGATGTTCGAAGATAGTTTATCAATATCAATCTGTAACATTGTGCTTTTTAGGAACGGTTATTGCATGTACTGGTTAAACCCTTGAGTTCGTGAGAGTGGAGAGGGGTGGGCGAAAAGGACAGGAATTGCCCTCCCCCTTACAGTACCTACAAAATTATTTCTTGTAAGCTGTCTAAAGCAATTACTTTTGTGTTAATGCTAACCCTCGTTGTTGATGTTCGAAGTCTGTGATAAATCCCTGAATCTTAGATTTCGATTTTGATGTAGGCTCGATTTCCGCCGCTCTCTCGTGTCCGGGGCTCCTTTCCCGAACAGCGGCTGATAATCGAGCCTAATTTTGATGTGGTGGCGTTAAATTGCCTTCCTGCTCCCGACAACACTGACCAACTTTAAATACGTTGGCGCAAGAAATTATCCTCTTATCGCCTTGTTTATGAATGCATGAACTACTCATAACCCGCACATTGTATGTTACAAATTGCTTAACAAATTTACAACTCTTTAATCTTTAATTTAGTAACGTCTTAACAACCATCATACACATCCGAAACAAAATAGGAAAGAAACAAGAAAACTCTATTACTTTCTTAAAACTAACTTATACTCGATTGGCGTCAAAACTGACCTTTACGGAATTTAAGTATATGAATCATGCAATAAATTCGTGTCAATGTTAATTTCAAAGTGCACGCAATGGAGTGTATTCTGTAAATGTCTTGTTCACTGGATGGACACTTTATTCTGTTTTATAAACAAAAGCCAAAATAAAAGCCAAGCGAATCTGGAGCAACGTGATTCAATAAATCTCATACTACTCCAAAAACCGTCAAATGTTAAATCATGCCACACGGTGACTGCAAATTAAAACCAAGCATTTTACATAAGACAAGATAAATTTCATCTCTCTCTAGATCTATCATGCGATTTTTTGAAACCGATCTGTGCCATCCTTTTGAATGGTCTTTAATTCTTGGAAAACTCTACTGTTTTCTATAAATTAAATCAAGCTACGGTCATCTGACATATATTATTAAACTCACGACCACTTTATATTGATGTGTTAAATCAAAGTCGAAAATGCCTATAGCCTTCTTCGAACCTGGCTAAGCACCGTTCAATATTCGATATTATAGTAGAATTTATTTAGAGCGACTGATTGACAAATCTGCTTGTTTTCTCGCTAATCGAACATATCTACGATTGCCGTATGTTTTCCTCTGGATGCAATTCGTGTTTGAATCGTACACGTCATCCCATGCATTCGATTTCCTTATCATGACTCGGAGGACCGACATGACAAGCCATCTATACATTTTCGGACACCACAGTGGCACTCATAAGAATTTGGTGTCTACCCTAACGTTACGCCCTTTTAAACGTCTGATATAGAGTGCTATTGGACCTCTATTTAATCAAACTGATGTCATTTTGTCCATTATCACCATTATGGAAAAGCGTTTTGTCTTTCCACCATCAGAATTGGAGTTTGATGACTTCGATCTAGAGTACTCTTTTGGCTGTACCAGCTTCCCATACGCATACATTTCTTTCTGGGATCGAACATTTGAGGGAGGCGGTGAATATGAAATGTTTTGCGCGTTGTTATTGCCATTACGGAAACTGTTCATGACAGGAGTTGTAGTCATTGTGAGTTGCCTTTCAGATCGCTTTCTCACACTCGAATTGACGCTTGAATAAGATTCGATGTGCAAGGCTTGCAGAAAAGCTCGACGAAATGTCTTGTTGAAAATTACGTAGAGGACTGGATTGAGTGCACTGTTAGCGTGGCCAAGCCAGAAAGATAACAGAATGAGAAAGAGCGACATGCACTGGAAAGTCTCCGCTTCAAAGTATATGTAGTAGTGTATGGTGTGAAGAGGAAACCAGCACACCGCAAAGGCAATGGTTACAGTAACGAGCATCTTTACGACTCGCTTTTTGGAGCTGTTGATATTCGCATCCCCGCCGCTTGCAGCGCTTCTGTCAAAACTGTCTTTCCACAGCTTGTGGACTATCATAGAGTAGAGAATTGCCATAAGAACTAAGGGAAACGCATAGAGCATAACAAACATTCCAATGGCGAAGAATTTGTTGAAGCCGACCGGCATACGTTGCCAGTCGGGATAACAGTAGTACCGTTCATCACCTGGGTATGGTTGGTTCACGGTGTACACCTCAAGATGGAGTCCCATGATGCCGATGGCGATTATCCAGATAACAACTAACGAGACCTTTGAGGTCCTGAGATTAAGGCAGGTCTTCCATACAAAGACGATGGACACAAATCTGTCCACTGTGATGACGATAAGCGTGATGACAGATGCTGCAATGGATGCCGTCAGAGAGAAATGGATCGTCTTACAGAGGATCAGGCCGACGATTCCACTGAACCATTCAAGCCCCACGAAGAGATAAGCGACAGAGTATGGCATGATGAACACTGTTACTAAGAGGTCTGCAATTGCCATATTGACGATCAAAAGGTTCAGTACGCTTCTCATGCTCTGTCTCTTGAAGACCACATACAGAACAAGAGAGTTGCCCAGGAGAGCAATGGGAAAGATAATGGCGTATAACACAGTTAAAACAACTTGTAATGATACTGTTGTTACTCGCATACACATGGCCCCAGTTGTTCCGTTTTCTGAAATGAAAAGAAGAAAAAAATTCAACAATAGTTCATGACTTTTCACCTATTAGATCAGTCGATCATGTCGTCTGTAGTTCACATGAATGCAGCTTTTTCAGGTCGATACTTCGTTCGATACTACGTTTTTGGTCAGTACAATGAATAATCTTAAAGAAAGGCGTGACTGAGTCAGTTTTCAGAATCTTCTTGTTTACTCCAGCAAAATCAAGAAAATCTAAGCAGTTCTAGATATAACAAAATTTAATTTAAATAATTTGATAGCGACACCAGGTTGGGGATGGGTAATTTTAAGTACTGTATGCTTAAATGAAAGTGTATTACTCTCCAATTCAACTTCCACAAGACTATTATAATTCATGCACCGTGAAATAGTCTATCTTCAATCTCTCACAGTTTTTGAGGGCCCTCTTCTGAAGTGCGCACCGTTACTAAAACTTCCATACAACTGTAATTAATTTATGCCAAAAAGAGGATAAATAAAGTTTTTGCTGTTCTTGTTGCCTAGTGCATGACTTGCATGGCTTTATTCGTCTTTGTTGTGACGTCAAGCATGACTTGTTTTCGTTTAAGATAATTCAACTCCTTTCGGTTAAAAAACTTGACGAATCAAAGGACACAAAAAATAAAGAATAAAAAATTTATATATATATTTTCTGAACGAAATTATGTGGCCAATGCCCATTGTTATTTTCTTTCAAATCACTCATTGCCATGGAAAATTAATCAGATTTTTTTGGTCTTGCCCTTGACCTATACATTGCTAAAACGACCCGTTCATAATTGTTTGAATTGTAGGACTCATTAACGACTGTTGAGAACAAATTTGTTGGCCAAGGCAAACTTTCTGTTGCGGATTTTGTCGTGTAAAACCAGATAGCAAGAATTAGCCAGGGGAGATCAAATGTAAAAAAAAAAGAACGCTCCCATTTGTCAGCTCTGCTGACAAATGAACGAATAACTTGTCATGTAGCATGACGTTAAAGTTAAAGATGAACGTGAAAACATTTAAAACTCCACTTTTTTAATAAGCGATTAAACTTACGTTATTCGGCATAAAGATAAAGGAAGCTTGTATTAACATTTTAACGGAACCATAGAATCTCTCTGCATGGTCAGTTTAAATAAACTTTTTTTGTTTTAATGCCATTTAAGAACCTCCTTCATAGGTCAACGTGGTGTCCTTGTCTTAAATTTAAACCAATAAATATAACAACAAAACTCTTTGAAAAAAGATCTTATCAGTCAAAAAATTTAGGCATGTTATTTGCATTTGTTGTAGCCGACTTAAAGTAGAGATACGCGCTCAAACATGAGTAGGAGTAAGTCTGCGTCGCATTGAGTGTTTTTTTTTTTTTTAAGAAACTTAAATGGTATGCATTGATAGTTCATGCATTTACACCCTTTAGCCCTTCTGTACAAGGGTACTGTTGTGTCTGCTTAGATTAAGTGTAAGGCAATATTCATGATTTTACCCATTCCTAAGCTATCCCGCAAGTTGAGAATAGACAGGTTTTATGAGGTGGCCATAAACATTTTAGGCACTTTGTTGAAAGTGCTAGTGTAATCTATTGTTATACAGATTAGAGTCGTTCATATTTTAATAAGCATTTTTCCTGAAAAACCAATCTTTTAACTAAGTTTTGAATTGCCCGAAGTCAGAAGAAGGTACCTAGATGTCCGATCTGAAAACCGGTTTCTCGGCGTACAAACATTATTTCATAAGAGGGGTTAATTGTTAAGGTATGCGTGTCAAGCACGTGAGGGGCGAGCGACATTACGAGGAATTCATTAAATGTGAAAAGTTGCTACAAATATTCAAAGATCTATTTTATTAATTTCCGGGTTAATCTTACATTTCATGAACATGAGATTCCCCTAGATTATGTTGCTAGTTGTCGCCTAGGGTCTGGTTGTTCGAAAGCCGTTGCTGCCCACGTATTAATTTTTTTGGTTTTACGCTGCTTATATTTTGAGTAGCTTGAAATGATTACACAAGCTCAAAACTGAAGGATAAACAATTTAGAAAAACCTGATCTAAAAGGTAAAACATTGAATTCACATTTCTCGCTAATCCTGGGTTAGCTTAACCGAGCTTTAATTTGAACAACCCGGTACAGGGGGCCGTTTCTTGAAAGCCCAGGAAACGTTTCGGGCCCGTAAAGCAATTTTTAGTTTATCTGTATCTAAAAATGGAGAAGCGTACCCTTCTTATGCGAAGGGAAATATTGTTCATTTCAAGGATATGTGAGTAAAACAGCTCTGTAATCATAAGGTTTGCGATTTTGTTATGGCTTTCCGCGTGCCTTCGAAAAACGGGCCCCAGGTATCTAACCTCGATATAACATATCCTAACATGTTGCACGTTCCTTAAAAACTGGATAATTGGATAACGCAATTGTAGGGTTTTTATTGGCTTAACAATCATGGGTTATAGGCCATGATGATTATACCATGCTCTACAAATAGAGTGAACGTACACGTGATCTTTTGAGGCCTTTTTATTTTTTTTTAGATTAAAGTAGTTTTAATTTCTTCATTTTTTGAGCGTTTTTACAAAACAGTTTTCCACTCGCGCTTGTTGGACATGAGATTATTATAGTTGCTATCTACCATCTCATATATAACTCGCTCTCTTAAAGTAATTGTTCATTAATACATTTTGGCGAAATACTTTTCTTGTAGGTAAGAATGCTTTTCATACATTGTAGACTATTTGTGTCGAAGTATTAAAAAAAAACTTAACAACAGTAAGTTTACGTATGGCAATTTCTAACTGCGGTCAGTATGGAAAGGCGACAACCTGACTATGCACATTCAACAATACTTCCACGAGCGGGCGTTGGATATGAGTTGGCTGTAATGATCTCATATCCAATAAGCGCGAGAAATGATTGTTCTATTAAAAACATCTCTGAACTATTGAAAACTAAACTAAGATAAAACATAGAGCATGGTATAATATGACATAACCTATGATGGCTAAGCCAATAAAAACTCTCGAATTGCATTATCCAATGATCTGATCCAGTTTTTAATAATTGAGGTTAATCTCTTGATTAGGACTAGTTCGATATGCACCGAATTCCTTTTCATATCTACTGATATCTCTTAAAAAAGCCCTAGATGGTTAAAAACGGGACAAGGAGTTATTGAAGAAGCTGAGATTTTTCATCGCGTGCCGTCAAACACCAATTAATGCCGGACATGATCAGAGTTGTTTAAAGTGCGTGCTAAAAGGCTAAGCAAAATTCAGCGTTACTCCTAAATGATTATGAGAGCTTTATTCCAATTTTCAGTCGTACCACAAAATCTGGAATTTTTTCCTTCTGTTACAATGAGAGTTTTAACCCTGTATTCTGCGAATAATGTATTCTGAGACAAGGCTCAGACAGATTACCCTTTGATGGTATGCATAATAACCATGCATGAACTAATGATAGCAAGGCATCGCGTAAGCTTAGACAAACATTCTTAAAGAAATGGTGGACTAATCTGCTTGACTTTAGCACTGAGAGGCCAATGATAGAAATATACCATTATTGTCAAGTGCAAGTTCTACAACTTGCTTGCGTGACTTGGAAGCAAGAAATTAGCCGATTACCGAGTGGCTCGCACGCGATTGGGAGTGTCTTAGTAGTATTAATGATCTCGATATGAGCACGGAAAAGCTTGTAAAAAAAAAAAAAACATTTTTCGACTCAATACTATTTTCATGAAAAAATACCTATTTTGATAGATTGCGTCTTCGAAATTGACGAAGCATTGTCTGAATGTTGGAGGGGTGTTAACTTCTGACACTGTCTGAAGACACGTGCGTAAAAATAAAGAGAAAAAACAAAAGACAAGAGAAGTACTCACAAACATGCTGACGCAAGAGGGCCTCACTTAAGACCACTATACGTGGGCTCCCTATTTGAATGTCCTTGTAATTATTTTTAATCTACGCATCCTTAGTGTTTATCATTTAGCGTAACTTCTTTCGAATGAGTTAACGCTGGAAGAGGCTATGAAAGATTGAGGCATCTATGAGTTAACAGTGCCATAAATACGAAAAAGGTCTGCGGAACACGCTTTCTGACTCAAGGATATTCTAAGCGCTAAATATCGCTAGTGCACAGGTTTTATTGTGGTAACTATGATTTATAACATGACGTGTCTGAAATCCTGAACATTGAAGCCAACTTAGACAGGACCGGAATGCATACGTGATTGTAATATTAAGTATTGACCACTTCAGATGACAAACCGCATGGTAGTGACATGTTTAATGGATATGATCATTTAAATTGTTGTGTCGGCAATTGAAGAATGCTGGCGGTTTGACAAAAACAATTAATCGTCTTACTCTAAACTTAAATTCACAGACTTAGCCTCATCAGTTAAAAGATAACTTTCAATAAGTCCAAGGACTAATTAATTATACATTTTTCAAGTTAGAGTAACTGGCCTTAACTGATCGATATATAACAATAGATTATTCAATGTTATTCACAGTTTGTATCTTTAGCGAGAAAGCAAGGTTGGCAATGATGCACGCAACTTGTTGATCTTCAAGCCAGTAAGAAAATCACTGTACATTTGAAACTTGACAAACATAAGAAGTTTCCCTGGGCGAGATCAGCCAACAAATTTCTCGACGCAGAAGATTCAGAAAATATTCACATGGTAAACACACAAAAAAGCTTTGAACTACCTGACAATCAAGTTATGCTACACTACAGAAATATTAGACCCTTCAGGTCTTAATTATACTGGCTTAATATCAGTGGAGAAGCTTAAGGGCCCACTTGAGAAACGTTATAAAAACACACTCGCCATCAATGATCGTTTCAAGAAAGAAAGGATAAAGGGAAAAATCAACGTTGAAATAGATGCAGTTATGACTTAACATGATTGTATGGTTAATCTTTTTGTACAGCGTTAACGAAACATTTCAAATACTAAACGTTGATGTCCACAAGTGCATATATAAATAACACTCAAAGGTATTTTCTCGTTACCAAACTCGTGACAAATTTACTCACAAGCAAAACGACCCCTGACACAGGCCATTTTAATACCCCACAGGCTCAACAACCGTGCGTTTCATCATTTATTAGAAATTAATCTCCAAAAACACGCAATTTGCTCTTGAGTCAATAAAAGACAACTTACATTAAATTCACTGGCTAATGGCTATGAAGATATCCATTACATTTTGATATCAATAGATTTTGCTAACATCATGCCAGCAGGCGAAGCACTAATTGTCACGTATCAATAATGAATCGATAATGAACAACCCCGCATACTTGTCGGGATAATTCTCGGTTGTCTTACGTTTTTGTTATAGTTTTAAATTGCTTTTATTTGAAGTCTCTATACTCTGAACAAAGAATAACAGGGGACGCATCGCGTTCTTTAGACTCAGCCGATGTGAGATAGATCAGTTAACAGAATTTTGAAAATTTCTCTTGTCCCAAAGTCCATTTCAGTTGAAGAAGGAGAAAACGGCACTGTACTATGTTCCGTTCCGGAGAACTGAACGTCAGAAAACTAATGGCAGCACTAATAAATACAAAACCCATCTATTACGTAGACGTTCCACTAGCTACAAATACTCGAAATTAATTCAGTATGAAACATTATTTTCGGAATACTGAATCTATGGATTTGAGTTGTGTTACAGCTAATGAAGAGTAACGTTAAATTGCACTACGAAAGCGAGGACTGCGAGGTGTACTTCACTTTACTCAATAACTTGAATACACAAAGTATGCGTTATTTATCCTCCCGCTTTTGTTCGCGCTTTGATCCACTTTAACAAAGCTAACGCCAGTCATCAGATAAGCGAGCTTAGTTGTTTTCACTGTTAATAAGGATAAATTAATGTTTTACCTCAATGGAAATAGCCATTATGTCTATTACATCCGAAGTGCCGTAATTTACGCACGTGTTGACCGTTTCAAACGTTCAAAATGCCACTGATGATGAAAACGATGCGCCAGCTATCAGGTTCAAGCTATTATAATCTTGCGGACTTATAAGGATGCCCAACTTAAAATCATGTTCTTATCCTACCTTCTTTTAGCAATAGTGATGAATTTGTCATCTTTGTGGTTTCCGTTGTCCTGCAGACGTTGTAATTCAGCTTTTACTCTGCAAGAATAAGCAATGTAGTGCGTCACATATTTTTGTAACCTAGATAGAGCACATTCATAAATGTTAAGTGGTCACTTAGATTCTAATTTTACTGCGGTCCCTCACAAAACGACCAGCACGTCAATGGCTTAGTGACCTTCAATCCAAAAAAGGAATCGAAATTTATGATTTTATTTGTTTCCGAGTGCCATCAACATTTTCTTATTGTGGCATTGTTCTTTTCAACTTAGGGTTTTTTTTTTGTGCTATGGACGCTATTTTTCAAAAGGGTCAGAAACCAATAAGGCTTGTTAACATTACTGCTAAGAGCCTCTGTGCTATTTCATTTGTAAATGATTCATAAAAGTCCTGTGTCGGGTACTAACAGACTAGGATGTAAAGAACCTAAAAAACATAATGCAAATTCACAGATAATTGCTCAAAGAATGAAGGATGAAGGGATAAAACTATTGTATTTACTAAATGGAATCTTTATGATAAAAGTCAATCGTGGAAATTGATTCATCGATCAACGTCAAAAGTATTCACTCGCAACCCAGCGTTTCTTGTGTAAAATATTTGTCGTTAATTAGTCGCTAAATGGTGGAAAGACAAGGTTTTGTCTTTTCGGGCTAACATGTTGAAAGCAAAAATAAACAATTCAATAGCGAACTGGTCTTGGCGAATTAAGTTTCAATAGTTTTTTATAAGAGACATGTTTTTGAATTCAAGAAGTTCTCTCATTACCGACAATACTGAGTGATTCATGAAATCACCGCTTAATTGGCAGACACAACTAATCTTGTTATGGGATATTACCCCCGCTTTGTGTCTTAAGAGCTTTTAAACAATGTAGTATATGTTTCCAATCATACCTTGGCCATTTTTCACTTTTACAGTACACTATTTAGCATACCAGCCTTCTCCTAAGGCGGCTGATTATAAAGAACTTAGGTTACTCCATAGTTTACCTAAATCCTCGTAATCTATACTAACTTTTTGAAGGTTAAGTGCCCCCAATTAGTTCAAGAGCGCTAGATTTATTTGGCACTGAAATAAAGTTTATTATTATTATTATATTACTTTCAATGTGGATGATTTTCTGTCGCAGCATCCGAGTCTTTGGGAGGCAAAAAGGGTTTCTACTTGATGGAGAGGACCCCCCTGAGAAGGTGGGCGGTAGAAAGGAGAGTTATTATTATTATTATTATTGTTATTATTATTATTATTAATTATTATTATTATTATTATTATTATTATTATTATTATTATTATTATTATGACGTGAACAATGCTCATTGGAGTCATACTGTAACACATGCGACTTGTCTTTTTGGAAAAGTGCTGCAGTGTCAGTTCTTTGACTAAAAGAATATTTTTATCTTTTTATGCCCTATTTGTAACGATCCTATTCTTTGAAATGACCGACTTGTTATTTAGTTATCATATAATCGATATTCTTATTGTTTTTGTCTTTTAGAGAAAGGGATAATTTTTTATAGCTAAGTAAAAACATGTCATTTTGTTGTTCTCAAGGCACGAAATTGTATTGTTTTCACAATTTCAGCCTCAGGTTTATTCTTAAAATATTATTAATATTTCGAAAATTGCAGCCTCCATATTCTTGTAAAATATATTCTTACAAAAAAGAAAGAGTGTAATTATTTCAAAAAGCTGTCGGTTAATATGTCTCTGGATTTAAAATTACTGACAACACTAGGTGACTCATTAGTCTAACTTGTTGACTTGTCCTCTACGAAAATAGTAGGCGAACGAACCAACAATAAAAGTTAGAAATAAAGTCATTTGACCAAAGCAATACGCATGCCTTGTTTGCGGCCTATTAGTTAATTATTTACCATGAAACATGATCCTACGATTATAGGGTAAAAAATCCACCTCCTGAGTTCAGTCGAGGGCACGGTTCTATTTCACTTTGTATTTCACCGCAAAATTACGGAGACGACTATGAGGTCAATTACGTCACGGTTTTGGTTCCGATTGACAAGACAAATATAAAAGAGAGACATTTGTTGGCATTAGCCGATACGGAAAAGTGTTTTACAGTATAATGACTACGTCAAAGAGACATCGGTTTCAATGAAAAACTTGACGTGGATCCAAACGATCGAGTGGCATACTTTTAGGCAATTGAACTTGAAATTCCGCTTTTCACCATGGCATCCGTAGTTAACGAATAAAAACAGACATGCGACCAAATTTGTCAGTTGAAGCACGTAGCAATATTAGAGACTTGTAAAGACTATTGATTGGCAATTAAACCAAAAGATACGACTTTTACTGAGACAAGATTGATAAGATCTATAACGAGCTCAACATAGCTTTCGTCCTTCAAGTAGTTGTGTACGCCTTATTACCTTCCCTGCTGCGTGATCGGCTAACGTAGGAGCTCTTTTTTCCTAAGCTCATTTTGGAGCTGTGTTGTAGCTTGAAATGGCAACGTTTTTCACTACTGTGGAAACGTTTATAAGTGAATGAGTAAAATATAACCTAACCTTCCGCCTATCTTCGTGAGGGACTTAACAGGCGTCGATAATGGCAAGAACGCCCAGTGCCGTCGCTCTGTGACGCCAGTTACTCCGTTCCCCGGGAAAGCTAAATAGGATAACAAAGCCAAGGAAAAGCCTCTTCACCACTGAAGTGCGTTCGTTTCACGATTGTTATTACAGTCAGACCTCCGTTCCGTATTACACGTCTTCTCTGTAGGGATTAAAGTGTATTCCTGCGAGAACTAAGCTCTTTTCACAACATGATATGCCAATCTTGGCTTTGTCGATTTGGCAGAATAGCGTCTTAAGCGTGCTGAGAGGAGTGTATAATGTTACCTTCCTTGTGGCCACAAAGTGCACTTGGTTGCGTGCTGGCTTATAGCGCATATCATTTCAATCAATCAACACATACCGAGGTCACGATAACGAATTCCGAGCATATGTAATTGAAAGTCCGGAAGGACCATCAAGTGCATACCAGCGTGAAGAATTGTTCACCTTACATGAACAACTAATCAGTTCGAAAACAGGAAAGAAGTGTGACTTGCCAGGAAGTAAGATGTTCCTGGTTACAGTTTACAGGTTCCAGGTTCCAGGGATTGTTCACAGCACTCCCTTGACTACTCGTATTTTTTTTGTTCACTGAGGAGACCCGACTTGCCCGTTATAAGGCTATAGGAATCTACTGAAAATGAATATTTTGTAAAAGGCAAGCCATAAAGATATTGTTTTTATATATCAAAAGCTCACGATTGTAAACCTTCATCTTCTTTTTGTTTTGCATGGATCTCATCTACCTGTTCCCCCGGTGATGAGATATTCACTGTAATGAAGTGTGTCGGGCTTGGCTGAATTTTGTAAAAGAAAAACACTGTCATCCGACCGCCTTTTCCGGTTACAACAACCGATTGTAAATCTCTGTCGGCCATCTTTAGTAAATCGTATCACACGTGCAGACATTAAGTAAGTACGTGACGAAAACATCGGACATGTATCCGTACGTCATCGGAGTAATTTCGTAATCTTTTGGATTAGATACAAATGTTTTGTAATTCGTTAAGCAGTTGAGAGAGATAACATTTGGATAAAAGAAAAGCAAACTATTCTGTCAGAGTGCCTTTGTCAAAGTTAAAGTGCACTTTCTATTCACTTGGCTTTGTTATGGTGGTAAAGCCCATAAGCAAATCAATGAAAAACAGGAGCACTGATAATGGATGTTGTCAAACGCCATATTAACAAGATTATTATGTTAGCGACATGTGGAAAAACCTGCTGGGCTGAGATTACGTTCACTTAATTCTCGGCAAATTGAAACCATTTAATGATAGCAAGTAATGTTTTTTTACTGGTTCAGGAAAAAAAAAAAATTGAAATTGAACTGAGAAACACCACGACTGGAATTGAAAAAAAAAAAGAAATCAAAAAGAACACAACAAAAAAAAAACACACATACGAAAGTTTGAATTACCAGTTTGCCTTCAATTTTAAAAATAGTTGTGCAACATTGCTTGCTCTTCAGTCCTGGCATGGTTTCTTTGTTGAAGCCAATATGGAATACATGAAACGGTTTCATTCGTCACGTGCTTGATGTATAATGTAGCTTGGTCTATGCTGAGCCCACATGTTAGCTTTCGTTCCCAACGTGATCTGACCTAAATTAATCACGAACTCAAAGTCGTGTGTCCGGCACAAGTAGCCGGATATTCTATAACTGCGGTCACTTCTTGGAAGGTCAAAATATTTCACAACGAAATTCTGTATTATGCGATCTTTAATCTTTCTCGAACGGAAGCAATTGCAAATCAATGGCACTTGTAGATTTCCTATCGACAATATAGGCTAATATACGGGGGACCAATTTTCACTCCTAATGTTGCGAGATTTCGTACTATCAATGGTTTTTATATCAGCTACAAACAATGTTTTAGGTTGCAGGGGACATATTCGAAGAAAGAATTTTGTACGTGATAATGCAATTAAATAACCAAACACAACAATTTTTAAGATGTGTGAGGTTCCCGGGGGGGGGGGGGGAACTCCCAAAAAAATTTGGTGGGGGGGGGGGGCCCGCTTCCCAAAACCCTTACCCTATTTTTGACAAAAATCTGCCATTTTCCCTACCCTTTTTATTACTTTACAAAAAAATTTTTTTTCTTTTT
>Ga0126337_10001717_pt1 | contig 13465 bp, 6 predicted proteins | sample DipCmetagenome_FD_92527 | JGI IMG/M metagenome (GOLD analysis project Ga0126337, IMG submission 92527) | Coral microbial communities from La Bocana,Puerto Morelos, Mexico - Diploria C A metagenome | ecosystem: Host-associated > Invertebrates > Cnidaria > Coral | place: La Bocana,Puerto Morelos... | reverse complement strand
CTGCTTTGATGCTGTTTTGCAAACTTTGATGCTGCCATGCAATGGCTTGCACCCTGCTGCAACATGAGGTTTTCTCAAAACCCTGGTTGTAAAACAAACCCCTGAACAAAGGGAATCAAGCATAGTACTAGTAATAGTAGTAGTAGTAGTAGTAGTAGTAGTAGTAGCAGTAGTAGTAGTAGCAGCAGCAGCAGCAGTTGTAGTAGTAGTAGTAGTAGTAGTAGTAGTAGTAGTAGTCTTAGGAGTCGTAGGAGTGGTAGCTGTAGAAGAGGCCATAATAGGAAGAAATAATAGTAGTTAAAAAAATGCTAAAGGAATAGGCAGAAAACTATTGAAAGCAAAGATCGTAGGTGTGACAAAGAATGTAAATATCAAAATTTAGAAATTTAAGCACCACAGTGTTGTGAAACTAAGGAGGATGACAATGTTTTGAAAGCAAGGAAAATGTAATTGTAAGTTTTAAAGCCTGAAACATTTCCCATGTCTGCCCCAAGTACGCATATGTGAACCAAAGATCGGAATGCTTTGCCTGTAAATTGCACCCCCTTGAAGTGGAAATGGCTGCTTGCAAAGACAACAGACTAGAAAGGGTGTGCAGGCCACGTTGCAAAACCAAACGAAGAGTACGGAAAAGCCCGCAGGGGCATGAATGTAGCACAGTGTATGTTTGGACGTGTTGAAAAGGTGTGTCAGTCTTTCTTCGCGCAGTTCCTACCAAACCTATTGAAAGATATTGGGAGCCAACCTTTGAACAAGCTGACGTTGCCTAAATGTTCAATCTAAGTCCATGTCCTGCGATGAGAACTGTCATGAATTGATTGACACACATGTCAGCGACTGCACGGACAACTTCAGCAGGAGCATTTTTTTCACGCGGGGCTGAGAGAATTGTTGAGTGCATTCAATGAGGTGAAATCCAACACCAGTGTGAAACATGATAGGTGGGCATTGGAAAATGAGCACACGAACATGAAATTCAAGAAAGAAGTCAAGCGGAGGATTACAGCAAACACAAGGCGTGGCATGGAGAAAGGCAAAGAATGCGACACAAAGAACTGTGGCAAGCAAGTCCATTGCTGTATAGGCAACGAATGTCAACGAGAAGTCTATGTTGCAAAGGGCCGAGCTTCCATTGCTTCGTGAAATTGTCTGTGACGACTGAATCGGCGCGCTCGTAGAACACGTTGCTGGTCGCGCTTCAACTGGATTGCTTCCAAAAGCAAATTGCGATTGTGTTGCACAAGAGTGACAAACAACAAGCCACGGACTGGCGTCATTCGACGTGCTGCAACTGCGAGTTTTCTAAGAAATGCGAATGATTGTTCGCAAGCACTGTCATTGATTGGTCCCCAGTGTGGCTGATGGGATTTAGGCCAAACACTTGGCAATGGCCGAGAACCGCATGGCTTGCAGCCAGCATGGCCTTTTTTGAAATGGAACTTATCAATGACCAGGGGGAGCTTGGACAGTGTTTTTGCCACTTTGCTGAGAGAACGCCGCTTCTTTGCAGTCATGAATCGTTTTAATGTGCACGCACAATCATACCAGACCAAGGGCATGTGGCGTTTGCGGACCCGACGCCGAACTTTACGACTGCTGGCTTCGAGATCAATGCCTTCCGAGGCAGCAAAAAAGGAAAACAAGTCTGCAAGGAAGAAATACACGCCCGTAGGGGACTCATGCGTGTAGACAAGCTGCAAGGCCCCAATGATTTGACACTCCTTCACAGCAGCCAGTAAACCACCGCTGCGTCGCGCCTGGCGCATTTTCTCCCATTGTGCTCGGCAGCCTTTTTGCGCATCAGCTTCTGAAAATTGCATCATGTGACCAACGCGCGGCTTGCTTTGACACTCACGGGCTTCTGGCTGCATTTCAGACAAACCATACAGCTGCTGGAATCGAATAGGAACATCTTTGCTGAGGAGCGAAAATGCGTGGTCTTTGCAAGTAGCAAAATGGTACTGTCGTGTGCGCACAACTTTTTTGACATGAGTCAATCGCACGGGATACTCGAAAGAAGCTGTGCGTATGAAAAGAAGTGCCTTCCTGGTGCGACGGCAGAGGCAAGCCAGCTTGTGCGCATGCACACGAAAACCTCGAATCAAAGCCTTTTGTGAGATGAGATGAAGGAGAATCTTGCGCAAGAAATCATCCGACCCAAAGATGGGCTCACTGTCTCGGAGGTGGACGGCGCAAAACTTCCTGCCAGGAATGGGAGCATTTTGACACCCAGTCAAACAATGAGCTTTCAAAGAAGGACTTTCCCAAATGCCATCATCTGTGTTGGCACACAGCTTGGTTCGAATCTTCGCATTTCCATCAATGCCAAGGATGCCTCGGCGGCACGTGGAACACTGATGGTGGAGCAGCCATCTCTTTCGAAAGTGGTCCGTAACAGAAGACACAATAGAACGGCTCCATTGCTCCATACAGCCTTGTTTGACTGACCAATCAATTTGCAAACTCTGAGGGCCAAGCAGCTGACAGATGGCAAACTGCAACCACGTATCCCGCAGCTGTGTCTCCACAGTTCGTGCCTGCAAAGATTTCGCCACAGGAAGACAAGAAGCAAATCCACGAAAAGAGCCTCCACAGTGAACCAGCAACTGCGTCAGGGATTGCAAGAAAGCGGTGGTAAAAAAGAGGTTGGAAGTGACAGAAAAAAAAGCAGGGGCAGCTTCCAACAAAGTCTTTCTGCCTGAAGCGACCTGAACCCAAGGGCCATGAAATTTTGCGCCACAGGTGCGACAGGAAAAGAAAATGACTGCAAGAGGCTGGATAGAATCCAAAGAAGATATGCATGGAACCACTTTGGTAACTGATTCTCGGAGCTTGCATTTGCAGAAGTGGCAAGATGTGGAAATGGGTGCGAGGCTTCGGAGGGGAATGTCTGTTGGAAGCACCACTCTGTCTGCAAGCATGTGCGGAGCTTGGCACAAAAGTTTTGCGAAGACGAAGTTGCAGTCTCTTTCAGTGACCTGTTTGGTAGGAAATTGCTGTCGTAAAAGGCACCATGCAAGAAGATCTCGACACTCCGGATCTGCATGGTGAAATGCGAGCACAAGAGATGGGACCATGTCAAGGGACAAAGGATGCAGTAAGGCCTGAGCGCTGGAGGAGCCGGCTGCGAGCATATGAATGGATGCGGGCAAAAACAAGGCAGGCGCAATGGAAGCACCAGCTGCGAGCGCAGGCGCTCCGGAAGCCTCCAACTCGGGGTGTTGGGATGGAGGAGCTCGGCCAGAGCTTCGTATGTTGAGAACTTTTGCAACATGCTGAAACGGATTTGCTTCCTCAATGTACTCATGCAAGATCTGTAGAGCAGTGTCCATAGTTCCGGTTTCAAAGCTGGATGGCTCAGGAATTGCAAGCTCATTCTTGCAAGTCTTTTTCAAGGAGTCTGTCACAGTCACGCACTGCGCATTGTACTCCGTCCGATCCCCGGCATTTTTTTGGCGAAATTCATGCAGCAAATTGGAAAAGGCCACCGCTGCAGGGCCAACAGGTGGATAGGACCGTTTGCGTAATCGGGGTGCTGCGCCAGGCTTTTTCACCAACCAGGCTAGTTGAGTGTATTGAAGAAGTAGAAATGCACTTTGGCAATGCGCTTTGTTTGTGTCTCGGGGCAGCAATGCGCCTGTGTCTTTGGAATGAATTTTTTTGACACATGTTCCTTGGTCCACCACAGCAGTTGTTGTCGAAGTCAAAATCCAATGAGCAGTGAGTAGGGAATAAAGTTTGGCGTCTGGGTTCAAGCCGGACCACCACATCGGAAAAGTGTCAGACAGAGGCACTTGGTCTGGCAAAAGCTCTCGGGGAAGCGTGTTTGTTTCTAAAAGAAGCAAAAGAGAAGGGTACCTTTGGGCACAGGACTCCCGTAAACCAGCCTGGTCCAAAACCGCTAAGAGATCAGAAGATGGCGCAAGAAGTTGTGACTGAAGGGACAAATAATCAAAGATTGTGCGGGACAGTTCCACGACATTTCGGGGCAGCTCGCGACTCCAAGGCAATTCAACATTTTCTTCCGCAAAGCTGTGGCGACAGGCCTGTGTCCAAGAATGAAGCAGAATGGACAGGCGCCATGGCAGAGACTTCAATTTACCTGCGTGGCTGAATTGTTTCGGGTCTTGCAAATATGTTTGTTCCTGCTTCAAAGTCTGCGCGTCATAGTGCTGCTGGAAGAACTCTAAGGCATCTGGGGCAAAGAAGTATGGAATAAACTCCCGCACTTTGTCGAAGTCTGGGGCTGTGCTACCATGAGCCTTGTCTGTGAGACGCAGAATAGAAACAAATTGATTGAGCAAAGGCTCCGGCATCCTTCGGGCATGAAGAACTGACGGAGAAGGGCCGTAAACATCCAAATCCAGCACTTTGGTGGCCTTTTCAAGTCGGGGAGCGCTATGAAACATAAGAAACCGGCTTTGCATGCCTAAAGCGCCGTCCTTAGCCAAAAACTCATGCCATTCTTCCACGTGAAAAGTCATAGCCAAACACAGACATGTCTGATGCATGGCAAACCGGTTCTGGTCCTTAACGACCGTGCGTTTCCAAACGGAACCATTGAATAGTTTTGACATAGTGGAAGCATTGAAGCCTGAACCTTCACCATTTGCTAATGCCCTCAGGAGAAAACGGCCTTCATCGTAGAGGCCAATTGCCCGATGCCCATTATGGGACATCTGCATGCCAATGGCTGGCAAGGAACCTTCGTCAGAGAAAAGGGCCGGCTTGTTTTGATGAATCTGCGCCAATGACTTGGATAGCGCAACTTTGCGCCGCTTGTGCGCAGATTCATCTGGCTCTACAAAAGCGTCGTCTGCAGCCTCTTGTGCCTCGGCTTCTTCTCTCGCCACGGCAAGAGCAGCCTCCAACAAGATTTTTTCAAAGCCTGACACAATATCGGCCATGGCTGTCATAATGCCACTTTTGTTCGCTCCACTGTCTAAGCAAAGTCCAAGCCAGAGCAGTGGAGGAACCAAAAAAAATTCGTTGATGAACAAGCGTGCCTTGGCGCAAGCTGTACCCAAAACGGGTAAGAACAACAAGAAAGCCCATTCAAAAGGACATCCGGCTTTTTGAGCCAAAGTGTCCGTCATACGAAAGACTTCAGGGAGCTGTGCTTTGACTGCTTCTACAGGAAATGGAACCAGATCGGCCAGAATATAACGAACAATTAAACGAGCACGGTCTGGGTCAGAGTGAAAAAGTTTTTCGAAGCCGTGATTGAATTCATTTGGCGTGCTTCGGAGCAAAGACCTTGCCTCATCATCATCATCGGCCCCGGCACGAAAGTCTAAGTGTAGAAGGGCTTGCGCAGTCTGCAATTGCCGCACGCTGAAAGATTGAAGCTGTGTGCCTGAGCGTGGCAATGAATATGTGGCAGCCACAAATCTTTGGAAGAAATGCGAAATGCTTTCCAGGAGCACAGCCACAGTGGCTGGCAAGAAACCTTTAGGTGATAGGAGAGCTGGGTAGTTGTTGTTTTGAATACAACCTTCTACAATCATACAAGTAGAGCCCGAACCGAATTTCGAATTAATCCAAACTGCATCATTGGAAATGAAAATTAAGATGAATTCCCTTTTTTGTTTGCAATCCAAGGAGATAGGTGGAGCCCTTGCAACGTTGCAAGCCTTCGATGCCAAGGATGAAACGCAAGAAAAACACACATCGAAAGCTGAAGGCAACATGACAGTGGGTGTACTTTGCGGCTGATAGAACTGCTCCAGGATGTACAAGGAAAGAAAGGAGAAACCTCCTGCAACAATAGAAGTAGGGGCCAAAGAGTCGCAGGAAGGGTTGGTATTGCCTAATTCTCCCCACAAAAGAGTTTTCTGAAGGACGTGCAAACGCCCTCTGGCCGACAAAGCTTGCGGCACAAACGTAAACATGGGCTCAACTCGCGTCGCAACATCAACGGTCGGAAGAGGCAAGTGGTCAGGACAATATAGACACACGATCGCTTTGCATGTACGACTGAAACTGCTGGGCCATCTGTTTGGCAGCTGCAAAGTTGATAGGGCAACCCCGTCCGACCCAAAGAGGCGTGCTGTATCTGGCCCGAGCACAAAAGACAATCGCACCTGAGGCAGATGAAAAGTGATTGGGGAAATCGCTTCATAACAGCTTTGCTGACGATGAGTTTGCCAGCGCAGAAGGGAACACCTGCCCTGATGGAGTGTCAAGCGCACGACGCAGTGAGGAGCTGGCACAACATGATCTGGCCACAGAAAACTAGATCCTATTGCTTGTGGTTGGCGGGAAGTCACAAGACCAAGAAAGACAGTCAATGCAGGCTTGCGTAAAAGCAGCTGGGAGAAGGAAAGCTTGATCGTGAAAAGAGCAGGTGTAGGAGTTCTCGACATCCAGAAAGTTTGGCAATGGTCAAGGGAATGGGCAATGTTCTGAAGGAAGGGCGTCCCGCCAATGATCTCATCAACCGTTGCAGTGCTAAGAATGCAATGGAAAGAAAAGCCTTGAGGCAGCAAAGACAAGAGGCACTGATTGAAGCATAAGCGGTTGCAGTTGCATTGAGAAATGAAAACGCGCATTGCGGGGAAAACATTCGGTGGCCGAAGCATGGAAGAAATGCGCGTTGAAACCTTCGCCAAGGTCAACACAGTTTTGATGTCCCCAGCACAAGTTAAAACCGCACACAGGTAACACATGTCTTCCAGAGGAGAAGCACCACCACGCACAAATGAAAAAAGGCAAGACCTCGAGAAGCCACCATGGAGGTTTGCTAAATGAACAAGCAGCAACGTCGCACGAGCTGCGGACTTTGGAACAGAGCCGAACCAAACCTGCCCAACTTGCAAAAGGGCCCGATTGAACATCTTCAAGCTAGGGCGGCAACACATCAGAGCAGCTCCTAGCTGGAGCAAGCCTATGCCCTCTGCAAGGCAAATCGGCCGTAAGGATGTGGATGGACTAATGTGCAGCAGAACATTGGAATCAAAAACCCACAAGACGAGTCCAAGAGGTAATGAAATGACACGGGAAGAGCAGACCTGCCGCAAAGCCCGCGGAGACAGACAGCGTTCAATGTGAGCCAGAGAAGGATCCAGGTCAAGTTCCTTGGGCATTGCGTCCAAACACTCCATGCGCGTAGTCTCAAAGGACGAAAAGAAGGCTTCCGTGGCCAATAGCTTGGCACACGCAGTTTGGAACTCGAGAATCTTAACGTGAACAGAAACCGAAGAATTTTCAACTGCGCTGGACATATGGGAATCACCAAACGCCGGAATTGCAGCCGGAATGGCGAAGTAGCGCTGGGTAAAAGAATTCCAGGCAATGCATGGAAAGCCTTCAAGGGTGAGATGCCAATGCCAACGCGTAGTCTCTGTTTCTGTAAGCAAATGCAAGGCATGCGAACCCAAATTCCAAAGCAGCACAGCAGGGCACTGCATGCCTTTCAGAAGAAATGGAGCAAGACTCAAAGGCATGGGTGTCTCACGGTAAGCTCCGTTCACGAAAAAAATCCGCCAGTCCATATTCTCCGAGTGCAATCGGGCACATCGACTTATGAGATCCCCATCCTCAAACTGGAACAAATCGCGCCACGATTGAAGGAAAGAGGCGCGAATGGAGGAACTATCCAAGACATCAGCGTACAGACGAGTGACCTGTTCATCAAAAGCATCTTGATGCACGGCAACCTGCTCAGCCCTGGGCGCCGGGTCAGGAGCGTCCAAGGTATCAAACAAAGAAACGACAGCCCCAGAAGGAACAGCTGTAGTAAGTGGAGAAGCCACTGCAGGAGAATCACTTTCATCTGAACTGTCGTGAAGAGAACACCACAAAGGCTTTCCGTGCTGGCTCAACTCCACAGCACCCCCCCTGCCCGAAAGCAATAAGCAATAGTCAAGAGCATGAAAAAACACGGCCGCGCAAAAGCATAGAAGGGGAAGACTGAGTGGCAAGGAATGCTGACCCGATTCCAAGGACAGCAAAGCCCCGCCTATGACCGTGCAATGCGGTAGCAAATGAAAGATGGAATAGCCTTTCTGCAAATGGGGCTGTGTAGCACGTACCCGAGGTCGGCGGTGTACATCTTCAGTAACTGCACAGGAGGGCAAGGAAAAGGAGGGGGAGAACAAGCACACAAAGCTGTTGATAGGTGCGTCCTTCGGAAGGCGAAGGCCAGACAGAGAAAGGAGGCGCTCGCCATCTGAGTCAAATAAAGAAAAAATTTGGTCTTGTTGATTACACACCACAGTGAAGCTTCTTCGTGATCGAAAATCAAGGGCGTGTTGGCAATCTGCAGGATGAAAGCTGCTTGCACTTGCGACATCGATGGCTTGACAAGTGCCATGTCGTATGTGAAACCGCGCTGCAGCCATGTTGAATGGCAGAGCTTGATCCGGAGAAGGCAGTTGCAGCAGAGACGCAGAGGATGTAGACGCAAAAACACCGATAAGCAAGTGTAAATCTGGGATGGAGTGAAGCAGACAAGGCGATGTACCTAGGAAAATGCTAACATCAAATACGGGCGGAGCTTGGTTGTTGAGACCCGTGTGCCAAAAATTCATCCCATGTGTGGAATCATGGCAATGGTTCCAAGCTCGAAGAGCCGGCTTTCTCTGGGTCGGCGCATTCAATTGAAAGTTAAGATGAGCAATGGCTGCATACTCACCATAATGAGGAGTCGCTGCACACACTGCCCGTAAGCATTGGTTTGCGCAAAGCTGCTTGCACGCACAAGGTCTCAATAGAAGAGTTTGCCCAGACCAAGTCCCAGCCGAAGTAATCACATGATGCATAGAATCACAACTTGAAGCGAGCGGACACAAGGTAGCAAGTGAAAAGCAAAACCCCAAAAGGTGAGACAGCACTGAGGTGGGCAAATGCAGTAAGTCCAGACATGGAGGTGTCTCAGTTTGTAAGATGTCTAGAGAACAGGTGGGGAAAGAGGCCGAGGCTGACATACTTGGGAGAAAAAAATTGTTGCTGGTGGCTCCACCAAACAACACTAGAGGATAAAATTCTCGCTGCAAAGAGAGACGTTTACAAGTTACAAACAAGGTCCTCGGCGGAGTTCCTAGAAGCTGGAAAGGAAAAGCACCACCGTGAAAAGCGGAAGGATAGAACTCTTGTTGAAGAGAGAACTGCCGACATGTAACGAATAACTGTCTGCTTGAATATCCCAGGTGTGTCATCACCCGATACAACCCCATCAGCAGAACATCCACCCAAGAGGTTGGCGGAGCAGCGGCCAACAGCAAGGAAATTGTTTTTCGAGAGCCACCACAATCAGCAGCTGCAATCAATGGAGTTTCTCCTTGTAAGTTTCGTGTCCAGAGACAAGCTGCCCAGTCGAGCAGAAGTTGTACACAGGCAGCCTCGGCATAAACCCCTGCAGTATGCAACGGTGTGTCACCCTCATGATCAATAGCATTCACAGATGCATTTGCCTTCAACAAACGTGAAACCATAGCATGGTTGTTCTGTCGGCAGGCTACGTGTAATGGTGAAGACCCACATGTGTAGGCAGTGTTTACATTCGCTCGAGCCCGAAGCAAAGCTTCTGCGATCAGTGGTGGTGATTCAGGGCACTGTGCCAAGGCAACATGCAGCGGAGCAAATCCTTCAGAATTAGCTGCATTAGGACACTGCCCCTTGGCCAGGCAGGAATGAACGTTTTCATAGTTGGACGACGCCACTGCTTGATACAGTTCATCTGCAAGATCGGTACGTGTGGTAACGCAAGCAATTTGGACTGCAAGCTCGGGCATGAGGGAAGCTCCATGCTCCGTTGTTGAGATGGATGTCAACGCAATCTGAATACGAATTGTGAATGGCGATGCGTCCAAGACGTTGCCAACAATGTTTTGCAGCAGTTTCACAAGAGAAGTGCCTTGCAAGGCAGCCGGTGATATGGTGCAACAGTGAAAGGGTGAGCCAGACACAGCAAATGCAAAGTCGCACATGATAGATTGCTCAGGAAGCTGCAACAGCACATGCCAACAGCAACTGTCTGCTCCACAAAAGCCTTTGTCCCAGCCATCCTGCAAGAAGCAAGTCCCTCCGCCTTTCAAAGTGACATCAAAGAAGGATAAGCAACAGACAGGCGATGGAATTTCAGTGTGAGACCCCGACATGATTGTAACAGCAAACACAAAGCGAACATCGCTAGAGGTGGCTCCGGCATGGAAGACTTCAAGGTTGACGTAAGTATGACTTTGCGCGCCACCTTGGATGCCAGCAGCAGGCTGTGAAATTGACTTTGACGTCCCTGCATCTGGTTTCGGCCTCAAATTGACAAAGTGTGGGGTAGATGCTGTTAAAAGGCCGAGGACACAAGCATTGGTAGAGCTGACATGGGAATCAGATTCGACACAGCCGTCTGTGCAAAAATGAAGAGCACGCTCACCCTCATGAACTTTGACCACATAAATTCCAGAAGCAAACCAGTCAGGGCAAGAGGCCGCAAGGAGTTTGATGCGGGTGCTATTTAGCCAACAACTTTGTGGACAAGTGCTGGACGGATCTTGAACCGACATCATTTCAATGATGTGGGAAGATGGAAACAAGTCCGTTGTCAGCATCATGGTAAGCAGCCTATCCAAAACACGATGCCACGAGACCCCGACGTATCGAGCTATGGACCGATAGCCGCAACGACCATCGCCAATGACGTTCTCAACATGCCAGCTCTGAAGACAAGCCCTTGGCAGCCTGGGCAATGGAATGTCTTGCTGCAGGCGAGCTGTCCGAGGACCGAGGAAAAAGGTTCCATGGAAGTCCATATTGACTGCATGCGAAGACAGCGCACATCTCATTCGAGCAGAAGCGCCGACAGCCTGGCACAGGCAATACGAGAAAAGCAAGAAGCACATGGATCAAGTTGCTAATTGGCTAGCACATCTTAACGGTTCAAGCAAAATGAAACCCGAAATAGTCATGATTTCCAAGGGTGATACGTGAAGGCACTAAGATGGAAATTTCCATTGGCAGTTGCAAGGAAACATTCGACACATACGAACAGGCAACCTCCTCTTCACCGGAATGGATCGAGGCATAGGCGTCTGGCGTAGAGTCCTTGTAGCGCGCTTTTTTTGTGGGCGACATGTGACATACAGTCAAAAGATCAAACATCCACAAGCAAGAACTAGGGGTGTGTGTGTGTGTGTGTGCGTGTTTGCAAACATGCAAAGAAACTGCTATGAAAGATGGCCTCGGCATGGTCTGCCATTATCCAAGCACACAAAGCATCAAGACCCAGAGCATCCTGTCACTGAACAAAGGAAAAGGCAGGGAAGAAAGGACAGGAAATGCAAGTGAACATCTCTAATTTCGATGCATAGGAAAGAGGTTGAGAAGCAGCAAAGACAGCTGGAGCACGGCACAATGTAAAAAAAACAAAACGTCACTTCGTGAAGTAATGATGGCGAATGCAGAAGAAGAAAGACTCCTCAGCATGAAAAGTGTTTCATGCAAACCTAGGATGCACATGAGCTGCAAGGCCCCCTGCCTGCTCCAAGACCGCACAGGAAAGCACCTCCTGCAAAGCACGTGGGAGGTGCGTTTTTGTGGCAATAGGTTGAAGACATAAAATCTCGCCATAATCATTGTCATTATTGTTGAAACACCATGTGGTTTGCAACATGATGGAAAATAAAGGAGAAGAGGCTGCATTTGAAACCGAACGCTGAAGCAAAGTAGATGTATCATGACGGCAAAGTCTTGAGCCCGATGCTTGTAGATGTTCTGGCTCGGCAGAAACCTGACACAGAAACACAGGTAAGCAAAAAGTAGAAGCGTGTTCGTGTGTGTGTGTGTGCAGGTTTGTGGTGTGCATGTCTGTCTGAGCAAAATCAAAGAAATTGAAGTGAGAGATGGCCTCAGCATGGCCCGGCATAGTCGAAGTGCACAGTTCATGAAGATCCAAAGCATCCTGTCACAAACACAAATGAAAAAGCAAGGAAGAAAAAAAAGGCCTGAAGGTCACTTCGTTTTGCGGTGAGGAATCTGCTCCCACGGAAACAAATGCAGGACGTTGTCAGTGGTAACATCGTACATCAGGAAGTTGTCAGTGGTAACATTGTACAACAGTTGGGGCATAAACTGTGTGAAAATAAAACAAAACGAGCAAGCCTCATCCACCATGTCAGCCCACGCACAGCGGCCACTATGGACAGCGCGTCCATAGAAAGTAGCCTGCAGGGAGAGGAAAGGAAGGCAGCAGGCGCAACAGAGAGGGAAAAACAGAAGCAAAATGTTTGCGAGGAACTTGAAACAACAACTCTGGGCAGACTTCTTGTAGACATGCACAGTGCGAAGTTTCACGCCTCAGCGAGGGATGCGACAAAGAAATCCTGCAGGCGCAACAGCTCCATAAAAGCATTGAAAACGCAGATATCCACGACCAGCAGAAAAACCAAGCGACCAAGCAGGGAAACAACTTAAAAAGGCCAAACTTTGTCTGTCCTGCTCTTCCATTGTGTTGTTCGGATCCTGCAAGAAGTAAAAGGACATGCAAGAAGCCGAGCAAGCGCACGCAAAAAGTGCAGGAAGCCGTCAGTAACATTAAACAACAGTTGGAGCACAAACCCCGAAAAACAAAACAAAATGAGCAAGCCTCAGCCATCATGTCAGCCCACGCGCAGCGGCCACTATGGACAGCGCGTCCATAGAAAGTAGCCTGCACGGAGGAGAACGAAAGGCAGCAGGTGCAACAGAGAGGGAAGAACAGAAGCAAAATGTTAGTAAGACACTTGAACAACAACCCTTGGCAGACTTCTTGTAGACATGTCAGTGCGAAGTTTCACACCTCAGCGAGGGATGTGACAAAGAAATCCTGCAGGCGCAACAGCTCCATAAAAGCATTGAAAACGCAGATATCCACGAGCAGCAGAAAAACCAACCGACCAAGGAGGGAGACAACTTAAAAAGGCCAATCATTGTCTGTCCTGCTCGTCCATCCTGTTGTTAGGCTCCTGCAATAAGCAGAATGACATGCAGGAAGCAAAGCAATTGTAGGCAGGCATCAAAGCCTCCAGCGCATCGAAGACAGTCATCGGAAAGTAGAGAGCCATGCTGAATGCCTTGGGAAACAAAAAACGAAAAGCGGGAAGATAAAAGCGAAAAAATTGAGGCTGGAACCAAGAAGAAAGCGAGCAAAGATAAATTTTGAGAATGCAGAAAATGGCTGCCGGGGCGAAAATGCAAAGCAAAACGTCAGAGAAAACGGCACGAAAATGTGAGAAACCATGCAAGTTCTAGCGCCAGCAGGTTGAAAGATAGTAAAAATGGTAGTACTAGTACTAGTGCTAGTACTAGTACTACTAGTAGTAGTGGTAGTAGTAGTAGTAGTGGTAGTAGTAGTAGTAGTAGTAGTAGTAGTAGTAGTAGTAGTAGTAGTAGTAGTGATAGTAGTAGTAGTAGTAGTAATAGTAGTAGTAGTACTAGTACTAGTACTAGTAGTAGTAATAAAAGTAATAGTAGTAGTAGTAATAGTACTAAT
>Ga0126337_10001716_pt1 | contig 13472 bp, 3 predicted proteins | sample DipCmetagenome_FD_92527 | JGI IMG/M metagenome (GOLD analysis project Ga0126337, IMG submission 92527) | Coral microbial communities from La Bocana,Puerto Morelos, Mexico - Diploria C A metagenome | ecosystem: Host-associated > Invertebrates > Cnidaria > Coral | place: La Bocana,Puerto Morelos... | reverse complement strand
TTACAGAAGAATATGCAAATATAATTGTTGACAGTAAAAATAAATCAAATATTGCAACCTTCATTTTCGGCTTTCATGAAGAGAAATCTAGCACTTTCTAACTGTATGATGCCTTTTAATAATACGCGTTGCGCGCGAAGAATTTTGACACACTTTCTTGTTTACTGCCATTGCTTCCGAAGACTAATAATGCGAGGAGTTCGATTTGTTATTGTGCGTTAGAATATTTAATTTTTGAGGTCTCGGCGGATGCGAAAACAATAAATTTGTTCGGCACGACTGAAACCTTGTCCTTGAACTGGAGATATCATAAAGCTTCTGTTTTGATGTCTTTTCAATTATTCCAGCTACTGTATATATAGTATTAGTCCGTAAGGGGGAGATACGATTACGCTTCTAAGTGAATTAGAGAATTATAAACTTACTTTTCACTGTATTTACTCATTTAGAACGAATGATGATTTGCATTTCAAAGCCAGAAATAAAACTAGAGCCTTTTTATCGCATGAGCCGTAGTAAGAGAAAAATCTAAATTAAAATTTCTGAGTTCCATTGAACCAAAGCATTCACATATTGACATGAATTATGATCCCAAACTGAAGTTGTTAATAACGGATAGCTAGCTTCAGAATATCCTCTTCAACATCACACAATACACCACAATAGTGTTAAGCTCGGTTGATTAGTCAAGTGTTACAACGTAAAAACCTGAACACTCCACAAAATTTTGGCGGGAAACAGTTAAAAAAAAAATCACCCAAAAAGATGGAGCAGGAGTCGATGGGCTCCTGGGTAGAGTGGGTTAAAAGTACCTTATAGGAACGCTTATAGGGGCTGCTCAGGGAAGGTGAGCTCGTGCGTACTTGAGGAAGCGGCGTTGAGATCGGCGAAAATTAATTAGACTGTTGACAGTCGGGTTTTCTCCAGCAACGAGGCGGAGCCATGAGGTAAGGCATTTCAGACTAGGAAGGATTGGGATGAATTCCGTCCCAACCCTTTTTCGTTGATACCTTTCATATATATCGCCCTTATGCGTTCGTGTACCCGGATAAACACTGGTCTGATCCTATGAGAAAAGACGGGCTGCCAGCAGTCTAGGAGGAAATTAGACCTAAGTACCTTACTGTTCGAAATTTAGCAGGAGATTGTTTTTGGGCCTTTTTGAAAAAGTCGGTAAGCTTGATGTCTAGTGCGCTGAAATCAAACAAGTGCGCCAAAATCAAGTATTGCGAAATCATGTGCTCTTCGAGGTTACACTTCCGCAAAAATTTCAAGTTGTGAGTAAGTAAAAGGTGATTAAGCGTTCGTTTACAATCGGAGCTCTACGTACTACAGCATGCTGACATTACTGATCAATAGTTAGGCGCAGAAGGAAAAAGTGATGGTTGATTCTATGATTCTATTGAAATTCCCCGCCCCCCCCCCGCACCAACTTAATCAGTAGTGCCCGATGCGCAAATTCGTCAACGAAATTATTTAAGGACGTTCGCGCGAAAATTTTCTGCTCGATATATTTATTTGTACTGTGGACAGATAATGATTTACTTGTTTCAGAAATGAAATAAAAATTGGGGGTCACCAGCTTCATCTCAGGGATAAGGCGTGTGGGAAACTAGTCTGATTTTTGATAAATTAGTTCGAGTAATTTAGCATGGTCTCCAGTTAAAATATCAAAGACACGTCAACAGAGTCTGAATATTTTGTATAAGTGAATCTGTGGTGTTAATAATTTCAATTATTGCCATGATTTTCACAAAACTTAACCCTTAAAGAGGCCTTTGAAACTGCCTCACAGCTACGCGAAGAGGTCAAATGAATGGAATTCGATGGAGCGTTTTGTAAAATGATCAAACTTCTACTCGATAGGTTTTCTTCAGTTTTTCGGAAAACGTAGAAAATCGGTGGAGAAAATGACCCATCGAAAGAAAAACAGGTGTCACCGAACGTCCAAGATCGTTAAATCGAAGCAAAGTTATAGCAATGGCACGTACGGTAACGTGGAATAAGGCAATCAGACAAATTTCTGAAAAGGTTCAAGTTTCTGGATGGTTTATATACACTGCTTTCTGACGACCCGTACATTAAAATTGTCACCATAGTTTAAGTTGTTTTGGGAGAGCAAGAGAACAGCCGTCTCATGAATATCACGCTGCATGGCAATATTGTTTGTACATGCACGGTACACTGATTAAGAAACTCCATCTAACGCACGTGTTTTGTTTCTTTTAAACTTGAACAAAGTCCAGTAAAAAAAGTCAGTGAAGTAAGGTCTTGACTAGTCTATAGAGATCTAAATTAATAGGAAAAAGTGACTCTTTGGCAAATTTGCCAAGAACCATACTTGAGCAACCTCGTTCCTTGGGCTTTAGCCTTTGAAATGAAAAAGCCCCGGGAACGAGGTTGATGATTCAGAGTACCACAAAAGTCATACTACTGTACAAAAATTGGTAATTTCCAAGTAGAAGCCGTTTCTACTCTTCTGATATCCTTCGATATCAAGTCACTGACCTGATATGGGTACGCTATCATGCTGACTTAGCCGATTTTGGGTATTGTTAATAACTTCTACCTGGGTTGGTTCGTTTCGGTGGTATATCCAGCTCGTTTGGTCTCACTGTGAGCATTTGGGCTCGATTACATCCCGCAGAAATACGAATCATGGCTCAACCAAACTTGCTCATATGCCTCCAAACCCCAAAAAAGTACGATTAGGAAAAATATGGGTGAAGTGTTCGTTTGTACGTGATCTAATAAGAATTAATTATTGCGCGCAAGCTCACCCGAGCCGATCAAAGCTCATCTCTCCAGATGTCGCGATACTTTTCGATGGCACAAAGGGCGTTCGGTCATTGCTGACCGAAAACGCACGGGGTATAAGGCGATATTGCATCAGCTCTCGTCCTGCCAGACTGATTGATTTCATTCGACCGAATCCAATAAGAGGACGCACGTTATATCAAGGTGTGATTCATGAGGTATAAATGTCGACTGTCGGTGACAGTTTGAGTTATTTGCCAAATAATTATTCTCTCATCCTATAGACACTTCCAGGTTGTCTGTCTGTCAAATGCATGTTTGGCCATTTGTCAGTCAGTTTTAATTCTTTCCTTCTCAACAACTTTCTATTTGTAGACGTGGCCAAAATATCATTATTATTAACACCAAGTACATTTTCTTTCCTTTCCACCCACATACTGATAAATCGTCAACAATTGCCGAACAATTTCCGGAAGTGTAGTACTATTGTTGAATTACTGCGTAACAGCTGTTATTTTTTTAGGGCTAGGGGGCAAAGAATATCAAACCATTCATGCGAAGCCTTGCAAAGGCTGCTACAACACACAAAATTTCTCAAACAAAATAACTGGCCAAAAATTCGACAATCGGCACTCCAATAAATTGAAATCCATTTTTATTTGGTTTTTGGCTTATCTTAGTCATTAGCTCAGATAAGTGCAAGAACAGGATTTTAGTTTTAAGCATAATGGAGAAGAAACCTTAAGCTTTAGAACACCTAATTACGGCCTTAAACGTGCATATGTTGATTACGAAATTGTTATATTACATGAACCTTTTCAGAAGAATGAATTTATGTTTTAACTAGAGCCCATGTTTTTATTTATCCGAAGGCTACGGCAAATATCTCAGATATTAACACAGTAAGCGAAAGAGAACATAAATCTCAATAAAAATCTCAATGACGTTCTTAGCCCAATCGTTTTTGGCTTTTGTGGTTCATAAAGACAGTACTCGGCAACTTTAATTTGACCCGATTCTGTTCCCTTATCACTGCTTTAAATTGAAATGCAAGGCTATTTCTTAGCGTGAATAACACTTCTCTAATAACGTTATTTTTACTTGATGACGCGGTGGAATTATTTCCCGTTTGTAGCTATTGTATGACAATATCGTGATCTTTCTTGGTGCATGTGGTCGGACATGTTCACTTTCCACAGGATAACCGTGTAATAAAAATTACGTCACCGGCAAAAATATATTTTCAGAATTTCTTGTACGTGTTGAGGGTTTTCAGTGCAAGCTGTGAATTATTCATCTTTTCAATTAGCCTGAGAACTAACTTTTTGCGGCTCTGTAAGCTTTTATAATTATTAAATCTTTACAGATCAAGAAAGATTTCCTGGAACAGTAATGAGATTATAAAGAGCGCAATCTTTCCGTTTTCTGATTCAGAGAGGAGCCTATAAATTCAGACACCTTCTTCTTAGCTTTCCACCTGAAAGTACATGTATTCGTCTACGATAAGAATAGATAATTTGGAGGCACTTTTATCTTAAAAATCGCGCTTCTCGCGATAAAATAATGTTTTGAATTATTGGTCACGTGTCCAAGGTGCCTCGGGAATGACCCGTGTGACGTCACGGTTCGCGGGAGTTGTTAGAAATGGAATGGAGCTGTCTGAGGAAACAACGTTTTAACAGCTAAAACTCGCTCGGTTTCGCCCTTATTATGGCACCGCATTCCGGTGTCAATGGCGAAAACAAAGGGGAAGAAGGGGACCAAACTTTGACGTAAGCATTCTCTTTTAAATCTCGGTTTGTGATGGCTTTTATTCGTCCAAAGGACACAAACAGTTTATCGATACACCGCGTGCATTTCTTATGTAAGCTTTACGCAAAATGCTCAGCGATTTTAGAAGACCTTCAGTCACTTTGGTGGTTTCAACATTGTCTTTTCTCCTGCTAGTCTTGTGTTGTTCGGTTAGTGAAAGTAAAACATCACGGCCATGTACTTAGATGGTTTTCGGTTGTAAAATACGGAAACGTTTTTCTTATTTTCAGCTGGAACTCATATCGCATCGGGAAAATGAAAATTCTTGGTCTAATCGGTCATGGGTCTTCTCTCAGCGATAGTTATCTCTTGTAAGGATTTGCAGGGGCTCGTCAAGCCGCTTGGAGAAGTGGTTTGTAAGTTTATCTATTATAACGGCTCGTTTGATTTCAATATCGGCGAGGCGTGACTTCAAATAATTATCCATTTGATTTCAAATTTGTACGCGACTATCGAAGTTGCATGTAAGCTCAATTGCGTTTGAATTTCGATCAAAATGAACTTAATTTTACCATTTTGGCCAATGTACGATGCAATATTCGTTTCCTTGTTTCTCAAGTTAAATTTCTCCCTGAATTTAGACTCGACTTGGTCTGTTTCAACGAGGAAGAGAAATTAATATTCACAATAACACAATTCGCTGAATTGTGTACTTTCGAACTTTATACAGCTTGTGGAATTGGAGATGGAGACCATGTGGGATGACGACATTCATCCGGAAGGATACAGCGCAACACAGCCAACATATATCATGAAATACTTTTGTTTAATGTGTCTTTTCAATCATGAGTTCCAACACATCAACTAAAATATGCAAATGAAATTTGTGTTTGGTTTCAGCTCAATAATTGGTATGTTTATGTAAACAAATATGTTACTTGGTTGACAAACCCCTTCAGGGGTGTGTTATTTTGAGAGAAAATACCCAAAGCTGAAATACTTCTTTTTTTCCAAAAAGAAAATGAACAGTTAGTTTAAAGAAATGATCACTTCTTGATGATCTGTGGTTAAAATTACATTGTAAGAGAACATTGTTATGAATATCTGGAGACTAAAAGTTTGCAAAGTTTTAGTCTCCAAAAAAGGATAAAGGTTAATCCATAAAATAATCCAAAACTTCACCCAATAAGGGTTAGTCAACCAAATGACCGGTCACTATGCGTTTAACAATGAAGTAAACGTATGTTTCTGAAGCTTTGAAATGGTGCACACAGAACTCTAAGAGTCAAAGTCTGTTTTTCTTGTAACACCTTACCCTGACAACATCAGCAAGGTAGTGGCATGGAGATTCCAGAGGTTTGGATATTCACGGTTGAGGAACACAACAACAAAAGAACAGAATGACAATTGACGCCTAACGCAACAACTTCTTACTGGAAATGCAAGGAACCATATTTGACCATACTTTTCTTTACGTAAAGTGACGTGCAATCAGTCTACATTGTCTGATGAACACTAACAATGAGCAGTTAAAATGCCGCCAGCTACATCATAAGTGTCGGCATAGCATGCCAGACAATAATTTTAATTCCAGTTGTATCTTGTTTGATTTTAATTTCTTTTTTCAGAAACCAGGGGGCTTCGCTGTATGATGTTCTGGGAGTTGACAAAAATGCCACACCAGAAGAAATTAAGAAGGCCTACAGAAAGGTGAAACACTGTGCATGCTTATTGATTTTTTTTTATAATTACATCCACTTTCAGTGTTACATGCATAGGTGACATCTTTTGACCATAATCTCTTGACCATAATCTCTCGACAACAGACTTCTTTATTGTTGAACTCAACTTCTACTCATGAAAGATGTATTTATTTGACATCAGAACAAGGCTAGAAGTATCAAGAAGTCCGAGACGGTTTTATTGACTGTTCTGAATGTTCACATCTTTCAAATATTAAAAGGAAAAATGGCCCAATTGTACCAGAAGTCACTACTTAGATCCGATTGACTGCACTCAAATCATTTGATTTATAACATAAATCGGGAAATATGCAAAATGCAGAATCTTCTCCAGCCACTTGAGGTCAGTGATTACATGTTTCATTCATTTGTCATTTCTTCCACTAATAACTGGAAAAACTGTTAGTTTCACAGTTAGGTGGTCTTTCATCAGTTGACATAGCATGTTGAAAGATGGCTTAATATCAAAATTTGGTTGAAAAATGTTGTCTATGTGCATAACACTGAAAGTGCCGGGGTGTAAATACCTTTGAGATGTGGAATATGCAGTTGTAGTGAATATTCCTACCAGCTAAAGGGTATGTTCTCGGACTTCAAAGGAGAACATTATGTTCAAATTCTAGTGATTTAGTTGCTGAATACATGCACTAAATGTTCAAACCTGATGTGACCAGAATAGTTATAAGGGTAGAGTATGCTTTGTGGGACATGATGTTTGAGTGGTAAACACATGTATTGAGATCAAGAGATCCAGGATCAGAATTAATGTGAGTACAGGCTTTGTCGAGAAATGTGTTCATAGTCTTAGAGGTCTACACAAAGTTTTCTCAAAGTCCCTTTTCCATTTCTTGGAAGGAAAACTGTACTGAGAAGTAAAATGTAGAAAACTTTTAAAGGCTCTTGTTCTCAATTCAGTGTGTGTTTGTTTTACCATTTCCTTGTGCTAGAGTATTTGAGGTTTTTTTGTAAGTCAGTATTCATGCTTTGGAACTGATGATGCAGGAGATTCATAGAGAATAAAACTGATCTGACCAGTAATATTCAATATTGTGCATGAGTGTCAAAATCTTTCATAACAGAAAGTGTGAAATGTAAAGGGCACACTATATTCAAATTCACAAAACTGTGAACACTGACAATGTGTCTGGAATGTTTATTGTGTGATTAATAGTTGAAACAAAACAAACTTGTTCCCTGACCTATGGAATGCATTTGTTTTCAGTGGTTTCTGTAGTCTGAAGATCTCGCTTGTGATTGGTTTATATGGAAGACAATAAAAATATTCCAGATATATTTAGGTGTTCACAGTTTTGTAAGTTTGATTGTTAAAGTAAGTTAAGTTTTGAACTTGATCAGTTTAAACTGGTCAGTGGACAGTTGATAACAGACTTGAATCTTTTTCTGGCGAAGTGTTGTTTATATTTAATTAATAATACTGTTTTTGTTTCTGTTGTTTGTTTATTTCAGATGGCATTGAAGCACCATCCAGATAAAAATCCTAATAATCCTGAAGCTACAGAAAAAGTAAGTCAAATCTTACCACGCAAGCTACTTGTTACTAACTATGATGGTTTTAGGGTGTCTTCAGGAATGTATTAAGTTTCTCACAACATTTGAATCCCTGTAGCCCGGTTTAACAGCTTGTTAACTGTCGGCCTAATATTCTTTCTGCGGAGCTGCCAGTAAGGGCCAGGTGTTGAGATTTTTTCACAAGGAGGTAACATTGGTGACTGAAGAAAAATTAGTGCATCTCCAGCAGCTCCAATACACTCAGACAGTACATGTGCCACAACAATTATTTCCAAGTCCCCTTTTTCTACAATGTTTTGTGACAAGTTTTACTTAGATACTTAAATATTGTGAGGCCATGTACATGTACGAGTTGAGGCCTGGTTACTTTGATAGATGACTGAACATGGGTGACTAGAACATTTTAAATATTGCATTTTAAAATAAGAAATTTTGAATATTATTGGTATTATTGTTTGAGCAACATTTCACAACAAATTTACATTTTAAATTTAAGCTGTAATATAAAAACAATTTGATTTGTACATGCAAAGGTTGAATCAATGCAAGTGGGAACTTCACTTTTCAAATAGACATTTATACATTTGAAGAGACTATTTTTTTATGTATGGTCATCTAATGTTAGTTTGACAACCTCTATGGACTCAATGAAGATTGATTTTACTGTGCAAATCATTGAGCAATTTTTTTTCTTTCTCTTGAATCCCTGGCAATGTTGCCCTGTAATGCATTGCAAACAAATGTTTCAAAACATACAAAAATTAGCATTGACAGTTATTGAGATTATCTTCTCAAGTCCATCTAGAAATATGGCTTTTTAATACATGCAAAGTGACGGGCAGAGTAATGTATCAGTCCAGGACAAAATTGTGTTCCTTTCTGAAAAAGCTCTAGTGCATTTTACATGTAGAAGACTCAATTTAACTGTCTAAGGCAAAATATATACTGGGGTGTACAAAAAGTGAGAAATTGAATCTGGTCATTGCGACTGGTTGCAAGGTTTCAAAATGAAGCCTTGGATCCTACTGGATCATAGCTGAGGGAGCTTATCCCCAGTTTCTGTAGCATGAAGCGGCTAGGAATATTTCTACCCCCCGGCCCTGGACAGGATGCTAGTCCATTGCAGGTCATTTCCCTGCAATTTGTTGGGTTTCCCCAACAATTTGCCGGTGCCCATTTACACTCCTGGGTGGAGAGAGGCTCTGTAAGAGTTAAGTGTCTAGCCCAAGAACACAACACAGTGTCCCTGGCCAGGGCTCGAACCCGGAGAGATCCAAGACAAGCGCACTAACCATGAGGCCATCGCGCCTCCCATGCAAGGTTTTTAGGCTACTGCTATTTTCTTTCATCTTGTGACATCTCCAATTGATGATTTTCTTAATTCTCAACATCTGTCTTTTTGACAATGTATTGGTACTGTAAGGAGAATAAATATGTTGAAGGCCCTTGGGAGTTTGAGAGTTTAACAAGTAAATGAGTTTGACATAATTGTTTGACTTGTTTTGATGATTGTCTTAATTCTCATGACATCTTCTTGACAATGTACTTGTACTGTGAGGAGTATTTATGTGCTGATCACTCGGGAAATGAAGGGTTAAAAATTTGTCAATAAAGGGTTTGACTATACATGTGGTTCCTATTAAAACAAGGTGCATAGGATTGTTTGACTCATTTTTCCTTGAACATAACCTGTGTTTGAAACTTGAATCTATACATTTTCCTGAACTTTGAATATTTAACTCAACTTCACACCTGATCTTGATTACATGTATCTTTCTACTGGTCATACTGGTTAACATATAAATTGCACACAGGTGATTTCAACAGACAATGTTCATTTACCAAATTGACATCAGTTTTTTATGCGTCTATTGTCACATTGTCAAAGTAGACATGTGGCTATAGCAGACTACTTTGACAATGTTATGACATAATTCTTTGTCAATACCAGGACAGATGCTTGAAAAACTGTTGTCAATATTATGTTTTATACAATAACAAATTGTCTGCTCTTGTTCTTTACATTCATATTGCATAAATTATAACATCGTGTGTCTGTCTGCTAATCAACAAAGAAATTTAGCCGATGAGTTTTATAAAAAAAGATGAGATGTAACACATGTACAAGTTGTTTAATAATTGTGTGATGGTTTTAACAGGGTGGGTGCGAGACAGCGTTCCATTGTACCACTGTTGGGTTAGAAATGTTGTAGTTAAAAATTAAATTCAGGTAAAAATAATTTTAACCTAGTTTGATTCTCAATTTCCTTTGTCTTCTAACCCTAATTATTCATAATCAATGAATAAGTAGGGTTAAGAGAGACAAAAGAATTTAATTTTTACCTGAATTTAATTTTTAACTACAACAGAGATAAAAAATAAATGTGATACCAAGTAAATGCATTGTGTCTATAATACAGGCAACAAATACAAGGGAATGTTGATGTACTTCTAATATTTCAATATAATTCTGTGTCATCTTCAGACTAAGGTGACACTGTTGTGTTACCTTTCATTCAGTTTTGAATATTGTTTTTATTTGTAATTGTGTTCCAATTCCAAGACAAAGAAATGGCAGCAGCAGAATTGGATGAATTTCTAAATTGGAGATGTAACAAAAACTCTATACAACTTATTCTAAAATGGCCACCATTGTGGTGTTTTGTTGATTTCTTTTAAATTATCCTTTCTTGCCTCGTTCTTAAACTTGAAATTCAAAACAACATTTTCCCTTGAACGAGGCAACAAGGGTTAATTTGCAAGCAGACAAAGGGACACTAAAATGGTGGCCATTTCGAAATAAGATGTATAGCTACGGTCAGATGAGATAATAGTTTTAAATGAATTTATGATTGATCATCTCAGTTATGCACACAACTTAAGCAGTTGTGAAATTAAAGCCTGAAAAAAATTCAGGCCTGAACAGGATTCGAATCCATGACCTCTGTGATACAAATACAGTGCTCTACCAACCGAGCTATTAAGCCATCTGGGAGCTGGTCACTTTGTGAGTTCGTAATATACCCATAGAAGGTGAAGAATTCAAATGAGTATTATGAAAGATCATAAATTTGAACTGTGAAGAAAGATATGAATTCATGATTGATAATTGTAGTTATGCACACAACTTAAGCAGCTGTGAAATTAAAGCCTGAAAAAAATTCCGGCCTTACGTAATATTCTTACAGTATCACAACTTTTTGTCTTGCAGTTTAAAGAAGTCAATCATGCACATAGTATATTGGCTGACCCTGGAAAAAGGGAAATTTATGATAAATATGGCTCTATGGGTCTCTACATAGCAGAACAATTTGGTGAAGAGGTAAGTCCTATTTTATTGCAGCCTATTGTTATAGAATACCGGTAGAACTTGTAAAATGTCCCAGAGTGCATTTTTGAGTTGTGCAAACAGGCAGCTATTTGGTAGAAGTGCCTAGAATTGGTACTGTTTTTAATATTCTGAAAAGTAGCAAGGAGGGATATAGGAAGAACAGATGAGGGGAACAGATGAGCGGCAATTTTCAAGCCGTTGTGCATTTGTGAATTCTTGGTGTAGATCACATGTACTATTTACCGAAGTGTTCCTGAGGGAATATTTCATGCTTTGAGGCATGGAAAAACTGCTAGTGGACGCATGATCCAAACACAAGCTTGTTCAGCAGACCTCAAAAGTGCAGGACACCGTTTTCTGTTGCAAAAATATTTAGATCTGAGAAGCAGCAGTGTTTGCGCTGGCTCTGTCACCAATGCAGCTGGGCTTCTACACTCTTTACAAGGTTCTTTATCATTGGCTAAACAGAACAATAGGTCTACACCACAAACGATGCCCCCTAAGAACAAATGACGTATAGATTAGCGAATTAACCAATCAAAGTCGAGGTTCTAAAGAGGTGCAGATAAATTGAACACAACATCCGAGACATAGATCCTCTATAATTTCCAGCCGTGCATCTGTAAGAAAGAATGCAAAAAGTTGGTTCGGTTCGCTCACATTTGTCCGGAAGATGTACATTGTAATTTAGTATCTAATTTTTTTAACTGCGTGCAAACTAGACTGTAGTCCCTATTTTGCTGGTGTTAATTTTCTGTTTGTTACAATAGATATAACACGCGAATTATTAATTGAATACCGTGGATACACTTGATGTAATTGCTATTAAATTATTAACACGATCCAACTTGCGACCAATAAGGAATTCTTTACTAAATGAAAAGAGATGAAAATACAGTGACATTGTCTTAAAAACAAGAGTTTTGCTGAGACGACCATGTTTTCACACTGAGTTTAAGTGTCGATTAGGTGTTAATTGTAAGAAAGAGTGAAATATTTTGGTGAAAATGTCTTTGCCTAAAAGAAAGGACAGCACTCCAGCTAGTTACGATCGTTCTTTATTTTTGCGGTGGAACCGCCTTCAAATGAATGCCATGGAAGGACTTAAGTTGCGAGGTGTGCCATCGCTGCGCAATTCGCCCAAAATTACGAGCCAGGCTAGGCTAGTTTTTGGCGCAAAGAGCAGAATTGCGGACGCGGAGAGTGCTTTTAGAAAGGAAAACGACCAAGAAAGGGCAAACTCTGGAGAGGAATGGGTTGGAATGACGAACGTGAAAGACTGCGAAGGAAAGCTCAGTGAAGTTTTACCAACCATCATGGACACTCGAAACGGAAAATCGAACCCGTTTGAGTTCTTTAAGCAACATCGCTTTGATGAAGAAGTGGATTTGAACGGATGGTTTCTTGGACCGATAACCGCGTTTGAGGTTTCGTCTGAGTTGTCCTCGTCGAATATTGTGCGTTTGCTTCTCGCTAACAACCGTCTTGGGAACGAAGGTGGGAAAGCTATCGCTCAAGGACTGGAGGAGAACGTTTCTGTAAGAGAACTGGACTTATCTGAAAATATGCTTGGACAGAATGCAATTTCCAGCATTGGAGAGATGCTGAACAAGAACCAAACTTTGGTAAAGCTAAATCTCTCGAGAAACGACTTGACAGACCCGGACGTGGAAAGTCTGCTAAAATCCCTTTGTGGCAAGACTGCCCTAAAAGAACTGGACTTGTCCCATAACATTTTATGCGATCAATTCGCGGAGCAGCTGTCAAATGTTTTAACGACCAATTTTGTTCTGGAAAAACTTTCAATTAGGTCAAATCAGTTAGAAGTAACAGGTCTGCAAGCTATGTTGCCGGGTTTACGAGACGCCCAAACACTATGTGATTTGAACATTTCGTGGAATTATTTATACGACCTGGGAGCTGAAGTTCTTGGCGAGGCAATCGCAGATAACCGAAGCCTTATCGAAATCTCTGCCTGTGGGAATCTATTCACGACAAAGGCTGCAAGCTTTCTGGCGAAGGGTATCGCTAAAAACCCGAAATTAAAAGTTCTGCGTATAGGTCAGAATTTGATAAGGAATTCCGGCGCGCATGCGTTCATAAAAATTTTATCTGAAAATAGAACGCCTTTGACGGCGCTCGAGATTTTGGATATCAATGGTACCATTGTTGATGGAAAATTCAAACAGCTGTTAGAGACAGAGTTGTCGGATGAGGTTTGCTCTTTGAAAGTTGTCAACTTTTCGGTTGTTAATGAAATCGATAACGAGCTTGAACCTTACACGGAAAAGTCGTCACATCAAAATTGAATCTTGAGTAACGTACTCAACTATTTAAGTTGCAATTTAGGATAGTGTTTT